>Ga0255340_1000954_pt1 | contig 42125 bp, 28 predicted proteins | sample wastewater_treat_7_FD_192417 | JGI IMG/M metagenome (GOLD analysis project Ga0255340, IMG submission 192417) | Wastewater microbial communities from Lulu Island WWTP, Vancouver, Canada - plant10 | ecosystem: Engineered > WWTP > Wastewater > Unclassified | place: Canada: Vancouver, British...
AACCAACTCTGTGCGGAAATATCTAAAGCTTCCAATCGCATCCTTGAAACCGCCCAGGCTATTGCCAAACTGGATTGCTGCATTGCCCTGGCGGGTGTTGCCGCGATAAATAACTACACCCGTCCCATCCTACGTGAAGAAAAAGGCATTCGTATTATCGAAGGACGCCACCCCGTTGTGGAACGCATGCGCTCGGTGAACCGATACATCCCCAACGACCTCATTTTTGAAGACGGCGAAATTATCAAGCTGATTACAGGCCCCAACATGAGCGGTAAGAGCACCATTTTGCGTCAATTGGTTTTGATCGTTCTCATGGCACAAATCGGTAGTTTTGTACCCGCCAAGGAAGCTGAAATTGGCTTGGTTGACCGCGTCTTTACCCGCATCGGCGCGCAGGATGCCATCCATCAGGGACAAAGCACTTTTATGGTAGAGATGATCGAAACCGCCAATATCCTCAACAATGCCACGCCTCGCAGTTTGCTCATTCTGGACGAAATCGGACGCGGAACCAGCACTTATGATGGCATTTCCATCGCTTGGGCGATTATTGAGTATTTACACAGTCACCCTAAACTCAAACCCTACACGCTTTTTGCCACCCATTATCACGAGCTAACCGATTTGGCAGAGCTTTTCCCGGGTGTGCGCAATTACAATGTCGCTGTAACCGAAGCGGATGGAAAGGTCATCTTCCTGCACAAGATCGTGCCCGGCAGCGCGGATCGCTCCTACGGTATTCATGTGGCACAATTGGCAGGGTTGCCAGCGCCGGTCATCACCCGCGCCAATCAGGTTTTAAAACAGTTGGAAGAAAGTGGCGAACGCGCCTTGCCTAAACAAGTAGCTGAAACACAACAACAAATCCGCCTCTTCCCCGAAAACAACCCCATGATTGAAGCCTTCAAAGCCATTGACCTTGAATCTCTTTCGCCCATTCAGGCTTTGAATTTGCTTTACGAATGGCGTTTGAAATATTTTTCTGACGATAGTTTGGATAGCTGATCAGCCTTATTCTCAGTCAAGCCAATCGCGTTGGCCGCGTAAAAAGTCCTCACCGCTCATCGGTTTTTTTCCGGCTGGCTGGACTTTATCCAGCACCAACAAACACTCGCCCGTACCAACAGCGGGTAAACCGTTAACCACATAATGCAGTCCGGCTTCCGCGCCGAAGGTATCATGCACATGCGCGTCGAGTACTTTTATCAGCTGCCCATTATGCTCAAAAGACGTGCCTGGCCAGGGGTAATAGGCATGAACTTTTCGAACCAATTGCTCAGCTGTTTCGTTGAAATCCAGTTTGCTTTGGCTTTTTTTAAGCATTGGCGCGTAGGTCGCCAGGCTTTCATCCTGTGGCACCGCCTGTAGCTTGCCTGCCAGCCAGGCAGGTAAAACCTCAATGAGAGTACGCGCGCCAAGATAAGACAGTTGTTGGCTGAGTTCATCAGCAAAAGTTCCACTGCGAAGAGGAACCTCACGCCTGGCAACAACAGGTCCCGCGTCTAACTTCTGAACCATTTCCATGATGGTTACGCCTGTTGTTGTATCGCCCGCTTCAATCGCTGCCTGAATTGGCGATGCACCACGCCACCTTGGTAACAAAGACGCGTGCACATTAAGACAACCTTTCTTGGCAATACTGAGGACCTCGCGCGAAAGGATTTGCCCATATGCCGCTACAACCATTACATCTGGTTGCCATGCGCTAATTTTCGCGTAAGCTTCAAGCGTGCGCAGGGATTCAGGTTGATACACAGGTAAATCCAAAGCAAGCGCAGAATCTTTCACCGCGCTGGGTGCTACTTTTTGTCCTCTGCCAAAGGGACGATCAGGTTGGGTAATGACCCCAACCACATTGTGGTTCTTGGCTAATTCCTCAAGACTGGGAACAGCAAAATCAGGTGATCCTAAAAAAACAACTCTTGGTGACATGCAAGAATTCTATCATAGCTTTTAAGTAGTGTGATACGTGTGCTTACTGGTATATTACAAAGATCGGGTAGAAAGGTTTTTATAAATGAGATAACCCATACCGTAAAAAGTAGCACCCGCCAAGGCAACTCCCAAACCGATAAACCAAGCTTTTCCGAGGTGTTTTTTCGGCTGAAAAGCTTTTGACGAAATGAGCTTATCTTTCAAAGAAGCCTGAAAACCTGATTTTGGACGCAGATTGCCGATTTTTTCACGCAAAAAGCTTTCCATTTCCTGGATGTCATTCAAATGTTTATCAGAAGAAAACAAATCATTCATACTTAACCTATCAAACACCTTTCAATCTAAATGGTTTCATGAAAGGTCATGCCTTTCTACTAAATCACGTAGTTCAAGTAAGGTCCGATGATATAAACTTTTAATAGCGCCTTCTGACTTACCGAATACCTTTCCAATCTCCGCGTTACTCAGTCGATGAACGAATTTGAGCACGATCAAGTCCCGTTTTTGCGGGCTAAGGTCGTTCAACAACCTAATTAAAGTTTTTTGTTCCTCGTTCATTTGGAAGGCTCGTTCTGGTGAGGGCTTGCTTCCCTCATCGGACAAAACCAGGTCATCAATCGAGATCTCTTTCACACGCGAGCGATCACGATGAAAATTAGCCACCTGGTTGTGCGCGATGCGATAAAGCCAGGCGGAAAAAGGCAATCCCATATGTCTGTATTTGCCGATGTTATCAAGCGCCTTGAAGAAAACCTTCGCGGTTAGATCTTCGGCGTCACCCACATTGCTCACACGATAATAAATATAATTGTAAATACGCACAAGATATCGGTCATAAAGTTGCCCGAAAGCCTCTGGGTCGTATTTGGCTCTATTAATGAGTTCAATCTCATCGATTGGATCAATTTCCTCTTGCATATTCTGATATTATAAAGGACTTGACTAAGTTTGCCATAAAATCTGTATTGTCTTAAAGAAACGGTAATAAACAGGTTATTCCCACAAAACAATCTGGTATTTCGAGCGCTTTTCTTTTGCTTTAAGGTACAATTGAATTGATGGAAATGCTCAGACACGAAATGCCAAGAAACAGAGATTCATTACAGTTTTTACATCTTCCCACTCAGCAAAATATCCTCACTAATGAGCCATTTTGCCAAACACTGGCATATGTTTTTCCAATCAACCTAAAAATATACACAAGGATGTGATAAATGACCGATTTTCTATTTAAACAAGATGTTGCAGACTATGACGAGCATGTAGCCGGATTGGTTGAGTTCGAGAACGAGCGCCAGGCGCGCCGTCTTATCATGATCCCCAGCGAAAGCATCGCGCCTCTCGCGGTGCGAAAGCTCTTGGGCTCATCTTTCCAAAACATCTACGCTGAAGGTTATCCCCGACCCGAAACGCGTTACCAGGATGAAGAAACCATCATGGACTATGCCTATCAGCTTGGAAGATACCGCCGCCATAGCGATCCCCGCTATTACAAAGGCGTTGAGTATATCGACATGCTCGAAGCACTCGCCCGCCGACGTGCCGCGGAGCTTTTCGCTGCCAACGGACACGTTGCCGATGACCTGTGGGTCAATGTGCAGCCTCTTTCCGGGGCGCCTGCCAACACCGCTGTTTATACCGCTCTGCTAAAACCCGGCGATGCCATCCTGGGCATGGACCTCCTGCATGGTGGTCACCTCACCCATGGCGCGCCCGTGAACCGCTCAGGTCTCGTCTTCAAAGCTTATCATTATACTGTTGACCCTGAAACAGAGCGCCTCGACTACGACGCTATTTTGAAAATCGCCAAAGAAGTAAAACCAAAAATCCTCGTTGCGGGTTATACCTCTTACCCTTGGGTTCCCGACTGGAAAAAATTCCGCGAAATCGCGGACGAAGTTGGCGCCTACTTCCTGGCGGATGCCTCGCATATCGCTGGCTTAATTGCCGCGAAGGTCATCCCATCGCCAGTAGGCATCGCGGACATCGTCAGCTTTACGACCCACAAGACCCTCTGCGGCCCTCGTAGCGCGGTGCTGATTACCCAGGACCGCGAACTTGGCGAAGAAATCGATAAGGGTGTCTTCCCCGGTGAACAAGGTGGCCCTCACATGAACACCATTGCCGCCCTGGCACTCACCCTAAAACTCGCCCAAACCGAGCAGTTTGTTGAACTTCAGAAGCAAACTTTAAAGAACACCCAAGCCCTCATTCAGGGCTTTAGAGATAATGGCGCGCGTGTACCTTACGGAGGCAGCGACAGCCATATGGCTTTGTTAGACTGTAAAACCTTTACCGGTCCTGATGGGACACCCCTCACCGGCGATTTAGGCGCGCGTATTCTTGATTTGGTTGGCATCGTTGCGAACCGCAATACCATCCCTGGAGACCGTTCCGCCTTATCTGCCACAGGTATTCGTTTTGGCACCACATGGCTAACCCAGCGTGGTTTCAAAGAAGCTGAAATGGCCGAAATCGCCCGCCTCATCGTACAGCTCTTCAATGCCACAAAGCCCTACCCCATGCCCGCTCGTAGTGGCGAAAAAGCCCGTGCCAAAGTGGACTTCCACACGATGACCATCGTCAACGATGCCGTGCGCGAATTAGCTGATTCCAAGCCAGCTATGGACGAAATCCCCACAAAGCATGGTTATCCCCACTACTTCTATGCCAGCGATCGCCCTACCGAAGGTTATGGCGCTTTTGAACTGAGCGGTGAAGGCATTCGAACTTTCCTCAACTACACGCTTACCAGCGATACTGAAGCCCTTGAACCCGGTCAATCCCAGCCTACTCGCATGCACACCACCTGTGGCGATATTGACGCGACACTTACTTGCGTAACGCCCAAAGTCTTCAAGCTCACCATCCCTGCTGAAAAGGTCGGACTGGCTGGCACATGGCTCAACGGCATTTCTACCGGTTTTGTTTACCACGATGAAGATCTCAGCATTAGAGTTCCTGGACCTATCTCCATCCTGCCCACCGAGCCCGAAGCGTATATTGAAGAAGGAGAACGCGTTTGTGAAGACAAACCTTGGTACGTTGCCATGCCCAATAACATAAGCAAACCAGGCCTCCCAGAATTTGTTTGGGAAGAACCCAAAGACCAGGAACTAAAACGCACTGTACTCTACGATACACATCTTGCCATGGGAGCCAAGATGGTACCCTTTGGTGGCTTCGATATGCCTGTTTGGTACACATCTGTAATGGAAGAACATCGCGCCGTGCGCGAAGGCGCCGGTCTGTTTGACGTCACCCACATGGGCGTATTCCAATGTGAAGGTCCCGACGCCGCTGTCTTCCTGGACTCCGTAAGCGGAAACGACACTCTCTTCCTGGAAATTGGCGAATCTGTTTACTCACACTTCCTTGACCCACACGGGAAGGTAATTGATGACTTTATCATCTATCGCCGTGACGAAGACCGCTATCTCCTGGTTGTAAACGCGGCAAATGAAGAAAAGGACTGGGCTTGGCTCAACGCGGTAAAGAGTGGCAAAGTTTTAGTAGACCTTGAAAAACCCTGGGTTAAAGTCCCCGGCAGAAAATGCACTTTGCGCAATCTCAAAGATCCCGCCGCTGGCAAAGATCAACTTGTCACCATCGCCATCCAAGGGCCAAGCAGCCGCGACATTTTGCTCGGTTTGGCTTGCAATCATTGCCATGACCATAAAATTATGCGCCTTGGCAAAGGCGAACTCTGCGACTGTCACCTGGGCATCATCCCGGTAATCGTCTCACGCACCGGTTATACCGGCGAAGATATGGGCTTTGAAGTCTTCGTTCACCCCGATAATGCTGTCCGACTATGGAATGACCTACTGGAAGAAGGCAAGGAGCATGGCTTGCTTGCCTGCGGACTTGGCGCGCGCGATTCCTTACGCACCGAAGCCGGCTTACCTCTATACGGGCATGAAATGGGTGGCGATTTTGACCTCACCGTTGGTGATGCTGGGTTCATCTCCTTTATCCGCTTCAACTCTGCCTGGTTTATTGGCCGCAATGCATGCCTTGAATATGAGAAAAAACGCAAATCAGTTGTCGCCCGCTTCACCTTTGATGAGAAAGGTGTGCGCATGGCACGACCTGGTGACCCTGTTTGTGATCATCGCGGACGTATGGTCGGTTTTGTGACAAGTTGCGCTATCGACCAAAACGGAATGCTCACCGGTCAAGCATATGTCGACAAAAAGACTGCCAAAGCAGGCACTCCCATTTATATCTTCCAAAACGCACCTGAATGGCAACAAAAACCGCCCGCTGAGTTAGCAACAGGCGATCGTGTGGCTATTCCGAGCACTGCAACGATCGTTTCAAGATTTTTATAAATGATAGTTAGAGAGGAGACATATATCATGACAAATCCATGGGAAGAAAAATTTTCCAACCGTACCGCTTGGATGAAAAGCTCATTCATCCGAGAACTACTCAAAGTTACCAACCAACCTGATGTTATCTCGTTTGGTGGCGGTTTTCCAGCTGGTGAACTTTTTCCAGTTGAACGAGTAAAAGAAGCTTGCGAGAAGATTTTAAGTGAGAATCCTGAAAAAGCGCTCCAATATAGCACCACAGAAGGTTACAACCCTCTGCGCCAGTATCTGGTTGATGACTACCGCTCGCGCGGTGTGAACATCGGCTTGGAAAACATTCAAATCACCGTTGGATCGCAACAAGCGCTCGATTTTATCGGTCGCATTTTTGTTGACGAAGGCGATAAGTTGTTAGTCGAAAGCCCCACTTATCTCGGCGCGCTTCAGGCTTGGAACGCTTATGGCCCAGAATATGTCACGGTCGAAACTGATGATGAAGGTATGCAAGTAGAAAAAATTGAAGCCATCATCCAGGAACATAACCCAAAGTTTATCTATGCGCTCCCTAACTTCCACAACCCGATGGGTGTATCTATGTCCATTGAGCGACGTAAACAACTCGTCGAGATTTCACATAAATACAATATACCCATCGTTGAAGATGACCCCTACGGCAAGTTGATTTTTGAAGGCGAAATGCTTCCATCAATCTCGATGCTTGATTGCAAATTCCGCGGTGGCGAAGATAATTTCGAAGGAAACATCATTCACACCAGCACCTTCTCCAAGATTTTAGCTCCCGGTTTGCGCATCGGTTGGGCAATTGGGCCAAAAGAAGTTATCAAGAAGATGGTTCAAGCCAAACAAGGTGCCGACCTGCAATGTTCGACCTTTGACCAATACATCGCCTATGAGCTTGTGGCTGGCGATTGGCTGCCCGATCATATTGAGCTCATCAAACGCGTTTACAAAGAACGACGCGATGCGATGCTTCAGGCTTTTGAAGACTTCATGCCCGAAGGCACCAGCTGGACTACCCCCGCGGGTGGTCTTTTCCTTTGGCTGCGTTTGCCCGAAGGTTGCGACTCGCTTGAACTCTTCCCCAAAGCAGTTGAACAACGCGTTGCCTACGTGCCTGGTGTGCCTTTTTATCCAGTTGACGGCCCTCGCAACACCATGCGCCTTAACTTCAGCGCCAGTGATCCTGAAAAGATCCGCGAAGGTGTCCGACGTATTTCCGTCATGGCTAAAAACGCCCTGGCTGGAAAGTAAACCACCTTCTCTATCAGAGATAATAAAAAGCCGCGCTTTGTCGCGGTTTTTTATTCCTTGAAAAAGGAAAGAACAGATCCAAAACGGGAATGTCCAGCCATTTAGGCTTGCTTTTGATTAACAGGTATAATTCATGTTATGAAAAAAGCTAATATTTGGGTCATTTTGACCCTCCTCATCATCACAATCGCTGTTTTTACTGTGTTCATTTTCCCGAACAAAGCCGCCTCAAAAGATGAGGCAATGGTGAACATTTTCCAACCAGACGAGTTTGCCACTTGGACGGTTGTCAGCAGGATGACCTCACCCAAGCCTGACCGACCCTCTTTCCTACAACATTATTTTCTATACAATTTTTACCATTATGGCTTCCCATACTTTTCGATATCGAGTTTGCCTGTCTTTGTAGCACGGTGGACCAACCAATTCGACAACATGCCACTGGTAATGGTTAGCTTAAGGCAGTTTGTGAATGTTTTGCCCAGCTTGATTGCCCTTCTCATTTTGGTTTACATACAAGACCAGTTTAGCAGCTATAAATCGATTCTGCTCTACATCGTTCTCCTGTCATTTCCCGCGGTGGTAAACAATAACATGTGGTGGCATCCGGACGGTTTATGTTTGCTATTCAGCGCGCTCACGCTCTTTTTCCTGTGGAAAGATGATCAAAAATTCGGGAAGCATTTCTTTATCGCCGCGATATTTGCTGGCATCCTAACCGCAACGAAGTTGATTGGTGTTTTTTTCCTTGCTGCGATTATTCCCATTTTATTATTGCAGCTAAAAACAAAGAAATGGCGATTCGTTGAGGCGGTTGGGTATTGGACTCTCTTTGCGTTTGTCATGGCAATTTCCTTTGTTATATCCAATCCCTTTTTATTCACAATGGAAGGCATTTCACGCTACGCGTTCACGCTTTACAACGAATTTACAGAAATCTCCGCGGGTTATGGTTTAGTCTACGACAAAGGTTTTTCCGCCGCATGGGCGGGAATTCAGCCAGCCTATGGAAAATTACCCTTCTTCATCGCTTTGGCTTTTTCCTTTTTTTTGGGCTTCCGTGATAAAAGCAAGATAAAGTTAGCCACATTAATCCTCTGCTGGTTCCTTCCTCTGACCTTCACTGTCCTTTTTACCACGCATTTCAAGTATCAATACTGGTTGCCAGCGGCGATACCCGCTTTTTCCATGCTCTATTTCCTTATTCCAGACAAATCCACCTGGAAAGAAGATAAACTTTGGCTCAAAATTGCGAAATTGGTATTAGTTGTAGTCGTAATCATTCAAGTCGTCTTCTTCAACATTCAAAATGTTCAATCAGTAAAAGCTCAAATTGAGCGCGAACAAACCAGTGAGAGCATCAACTACTTCAAAGGAGCCATTAAAGTCCTGGAACCAACTGTGGATACATATATGAATGTTTATTATGACTACCGTATTTACATCCCATACAGGAGTTATCCGTGGTACCTCAATACTTCCTTTGAAATGTTGGATTACGGATATATCCACGACAACGATTTTGACATCTTGCTTCTCATGAACCAGCGTGTTAAGGATTACCTAAATCCTAATGCCATAGGTGTAAACGAAGAAAAATTAGAAACAGCCCGGCTGTTCTACTCGGATGTACGCGATAACAAAATTGAAGGTTATATCCTGCTCTATGAGGATGATTTCGGAAAAGCCTTCATACGCGAAGATTTATACGAACAGTATTACCCATCACCTTGATATTAATTGATTTAATACACAACCGCTGGTGCTTTATCAAACACCAGCGGTTTTCTTAACGATAAATATTGGACTAATGCTCCCAAAGCGAGAAATTGGTCAACAAGGAACCACCCGTGAACTCGCGCAACAGCGAATTTGAAGGCACATATTCCGTTGAAGTCGGTAAGAACCACTCCAATAACTTTAGTAAGCGCTTAGCCTCAATATGCTCAGGAGTACCAAAGCGCACCTGTCGCAACAGGGGTTCAACCAGAGGCTTTAGCGTGGTCAACTCATATGCCAAAGCAGAGTTAAACATGACATCCGCGTTTTCCTGATAGGGGAAGATATGCTCTGTTTCGCCTTTTCTTACCTGCTCCCATCGCCCGATGGTTTGTTCAGCGGAATAACCACGGTCACGCGCGTCACGCAGAATACGTCTGAGCATGCGCGTATCAGTCGTCGAAATCCGATTATGACGGTCAAGGTTTAGTTGGGTCAGGCACGAAATATAGATCTTAAAGGTTTCATTCGCGCCAATTCCATCCAATAAGTCAGGATTCATGCCATGGATGCCTTCCAATATAATGACATCATCTTTCTTCAATTGCGCTGTTTCGCCATCCACACTCAGTCCGCTCAGAAAATCGTAACGGGGCAACTGCACCTTTTTTCCGGTCAAGAGTGCCCGCAGGTCCTTATTCAATCGTTTGAGATCCAAAGCGCGCAGGGATTCATAATCCTTTTCGCCCTCTGGCGTGAGTGGCGTCTTCTCACGGTCAATGAAGAAATTATCCATCTCAAGCGCAAAAGGCGTAATGCCCCTCGCCAAAAGTTGCACACTAAGACGTTTTGAGAAAGTTGTTTTACCCGAGGACGATGGGCCCGCGATGAGTACCACACCCACATCTTCCAAACGGTTCTGAATTTGATCAGCGATGTTTGAAATCTGCATCTCATGCAGTGCTTCTGAAACCAAAATAACCTCATCGATATGTCCCTGTTCGATAGCATCATTCAACGCGCCAACTGAAGGAATACCCAACTTTTTCAGCCATTCACCATAATCCTGGAAAGACCTGAGCAATTTGGGATATTTAACCATTGGTGAAAGCTCGCTGGGTTTATGTCGTCTTGGAAAGTGCATGATAAAAGCCTCCCCAACCCATTCCAACGCGAACCATTTGAGATAGCGTGTTGAAGGTAACATATAACCATGATGATAATTGCGAACCTCGCCCAAAGTGTACAGAACCAAATCGGGGCGGTTGCGGTATTTGAGCAAACGCACTTTATCGTCCTCACCCGATGCCTTAAAATAAGCGACCGCTTCTTCAAGGGGAACCGTGTCGCGCACAATAGGCAAGTCCGCATCTACCAGTTCACGCATCGTCGCGTCGAGAGTATCCAGACATTCTGGTCCAAAATCAGACACGTTTTCCACATGACAATAGTAGCCACCTGAGGAAACAGAATGATCAATCGTCAAAGAACCATCCGGGAAAAGACGTTTAAAAGCAACCTCGAGCAAAAAGGTGAGCGAGCGACGATAAATGCGCGCGCCATCTTCATCAGCCATGCTTATAAAACTTCCACGCCCGTCTCTTGCCACCTTATAGGTTAGCTCCCGCAAAGAACCATCCAAAATCGCGCCAACGATAACAGGTTCCCCTTCAACCTGCACCGCCTGAGCAAATGATTCAAGCGTGCCATAACGTTTTCCTGTTATCACACGCCCGTCATCCAGGCTCAGTTCAACCGTATCACGTGTTGTTTCGCTTAGATAGAAGGCATTTTCTGCCATAAACCCTCCAATAATTACTGTTTTAGTTCAATAATAAAAACTTCAGCAGCATCAATCTCAGAACCAATTTTCCACTCGTTCAGCTGACCATTCTCGCCAAAGCTGATGGTTTCAAATATCAATTCACCCATCAAACTTTCACCTTGGTAAGTTCCACTCAGAGGACTTTCTTTCAAGCTTAGTCTACAGCCTTGAATAGCTTCGTCCTTCAGATTGGCAATCGTTAATAATTGCTGATTTTCTTCCACGCGCAAAGCAACGTAAAGCGAACGGCAATCAGATGTGATGGGCAAATACGCTCCCTGACGCATCGCTGGTTGCGCGTTGCGAAGATTGATTAATTTCCGATACCAATTCAAGAGCGAGTTAGAATCCGCGCTTTGGGTTTCTACATTATTCACAGTCCAACCATCGTTCAATCTTCGCCATGGAATAGAAGCTGAAAATCCGCCATAGCCTTTCGAAGACCACTGCATTGGTTTGCGGATGTCCTCATCTGGTTTAGTGCCAATCATTCCTATTTCTTCGCCATAATACAGGTAAGGCGTACCAGGTCCAGTAAGCAGTAAAAATGCAGCCAATTTTTGCTTTGTGAGGTCTTCTTCAAGCGCGCTTGCCAAGCGGTTCTGATCGTGATTCGTTAAGAAGCTTGCAAAATTCCCGTCGGGAAAAGCATCCAGAGCTTTCGTAAACGCTTTTGTCGCCCGCCAGGCACTCGGCGAGTAAACCGAGCCAACCAAATCTGTTGCCAAATCGAACATAAAGTACTGCTCCATGCCTTTTGTCGGTTGGTTATAGCGTTTTATCAAGCTTGTATCTGCCCAAACCTCACCCACGGTATAAGCACGGTTGTTGCGTTTAAGATAATAACTGCGCCAATCCTGGAACCACTGTATGGTTTTTGGAGAATCTTGCAAGATGTATCCTTCTTCATAAAGATAACGCGCGGCATCCACCCGAAAGCCATCCACACCCAAATCAAGCCAGAATTTTGTCGCGTCATAAATCGCTTCGGTTACTTCTGGAGTGTGATAATTCAAGTCCGGCATTTCGCTCCAGAATGGCGCGTAGTACCATTGACCGTTCGATTGATACCAGGCATTCGAACCCCATGGCCCCGAAGTGTTATTCGGACGTTTTTCTGACCAGACATACCAGTCGCGATAATCACTTTCAGGGTCTTTGGAGCTCTCAAACCAGGGATGATCCGACGATGTATGATTGATCACAAAATCCATCACCACATGAATACCGCGTTTATGACATTCCTGAATCAAATTTTTAAAATCATCCAAAGTGCCATAATCCGGATTTACAGCTTTATAGTCAGACACATCATAACCATGATAACTTGGGGAGGGATTGATGGGCATCAGCCAAATACCGCCAATACCAAGGTCATCGGTAGTTTCAGAATCACCATCATTGAGATAATCCAACATTTCAATAATGCCGTTAAAGTCGCCAATCCCATCACCATTGCTATCTTTGAATGAACGCACAAAAATCTCATAAAAAACAACGTCTTGCCACCAGTTTTTAGGTGCTTTTGGCTGACACGCGTTCAATAATCCAATAAGCAGAATAATTGCTGTTAACAACAATACATACTTTTGAGTTTTCTTCATAGCAGTAACTCCTGTGTGCTTTGGTTTTGATTCGTCCCTTCAACGGGGTCGATCAAATATTCATCATCATTGTTTGGACTATTCACCTCAGAACCCACTTGCCAGACTTGCATCAGATCCGGGTCCAGCGGTTTGAGAAGCGCCATTTTTTCAGTCTCTGTTGTGGCTTCCAACCAATGCCACATGCTGTCTTTAGGCAAAACAACAGGCATGCGTGGGTGAATCGGCGCGACCACGTGGTTCGCCTCGGTTGTAATAAGTGTACATGTTGTCAAACCTGGAATACCCGGTTCCGATGAAACACCTTTTAGCTCCCAATCGTCCCACAAACCAGCAAACGCGAATGGCTCGCGTGATTTGAGCGTGAAATAATACGGAACAGAGCCCTTGCCTTTCGTGTTTTTCTGCCATTCATAGAATCCATCCGCCAATATCAGACAGCGTTTGTTTTTGAAAGAGGCACGAAAAGCGGGTTTTTCAGCGACGCTTTCAGCACGCGCGTTAATCATCCGATTGCCAATAGCTGGATCCTGCGCCCAAAAGGGTACAAGTCCCCAGCGCATATAGACGACATTTCGCGAGTCAGCAAAGGGTACCGTGGCAATGTATTGGGATGGCGCGATATTATAACGCTTCTCCCAAACTTCAGGCATAGCACCTAAATTCAGCTTCATCTGCAGCTGTTCGGCATCAATCGCCATTGTGAATCTACCGCACACCGTCTCTCCTGTTATTACATATAAAAAGCAATTAAAAAAGGCAGCAATGCTGCCTTTTTATTTATTAAGCTAAATTATTTGGATTTTTCCAGTAGCCATTCAATCAACGATTCTAACTCGGTGTATCCAAGATTAAGATGCAGATGATCAGGATTCTGGAGAAGTTCACGCCATTCGGCTTCGGTCTTGTTTTGAGACAAAATGAAATCGAGAGTGTGTTTGTCGCCAAGAAGACCTTTTACCCACTCTTCCATTTCAGCATCGAAAGTGGGGCTGTTTTTATCAATGGGGTAGGTTGATTGCATAAGGCTAAGCTGTTCTTCAACAGGATAAACAACTTCGCCTGTTGTTTGGGACTCACCGCCAGTTGTTTGACCTTCTGATGCCGACGACCCAACCATGGGTATAGCCACCTTGGAATCAGAGTCTTTTGGTTTCGAACACGCAACAAGGGTAAAGCTCAAAACAAATATCACCAAGAGGATTATCGATAGTCTTTTATTCATAAACAACTCCTTTGTTTCTATGCCTAATTATAGCCGATTATCAAAATTTTACTCATCAGCAACAAAACCACCCAGGAAATACCCCTAAGGCAGGTCAGCCACCGATGTAAAATATTCCTCAGTCAGTCCCTGACTGGTCTCAGCATTCTTCAGTTGGATTTTGCCAGAGATCAAGGGATATTGCTCACTGAGAACTTCCAGCATACCGCGCGCGACCCTTCTAATCGAAAAATGCGCGTTACCAGCCGTGCGCAGGCTGATGAAATGGCTCAGAGCGCGCAAATTGGTCTGGCACAAAACACGACGATTATAGGCATTTGGCACAACATAAGCTGCCACCTGCGGGTTCCATTGAGCGATAAGCTCATAGACTTCATTCGCTTTGCGCATGATAGCACGATATTCATCTTCAATGCCTGCTTCGGTAACCGCCAATGGCACGCTATAACCCAAGTGAGTGTTAAGATCCTGAGGTGTCTGGCTCATCATACGATGACGTTTGAATTCAAAGTAAGCGCCCTGGTCCATGATCAGATCAAAGTTTACATTAGCATATTCGAGTTCGCGAATGGGCACATCAAAAGGTCCCATACCATCAAAAATCGCGTCAACAAGCGCCCGCTTATCTTCGGATGACATCTTTACCACATGATCAAAACATTCCTGATAGCTATGATCACCAAAACGATACAGCGCAGCTGCCAGAATACGTTCCTCGCCATGTTCCTCAAAATGATGCATCTTACACCACTCAAGCTGAGTAGGGGTATCAATGCGATTGGCAAACCAGCGACAGTGATCACGTAAGGCTGGCAAATGTTCAATTTCATCAGCATACTTAACCAAAGTGGGTAACTCTTCTGTTGAAACACGTTTGATTTCCGCGCCAATTTGTCGAACTTCTTCAAGTTCTGAAGAGAGCATTTTCTTAATCGCGTATTCCAGAGTACGCGCGTTCATGGTCACACCCACATTTGCCATCGCCGCCATCGGAAGCACAAATCGTGCCACATCAACCGCTTTCACGCGGGCTCGGTTAGCCCACGCGCGCTCACTTTCCTTTTCTTTGCGGGGTGTATTTGCTTCACCCCAGGGACGGAGTGCCTCCAGGGCTTTGGCATAAAAATCAAAATTCGCCCGCATATAGTCGCGGTATGGTGCTTCAAACTCAGTGCCAATAATCTCTGGCGGTACGACAAAAGCGTTTGGATCCCATTCCTGATAACGGGTTGATTTTTCGGTATAAGATGCCAATCGGTTTGCTTCAACGGTTTCAATCGCCAGACGAGACACATTTTCGAGCGCGAGATGCAAGACAGCATGCTCAGCAACGCTGGAATGACCATAACCAACAATCCATTTCTCACTAAACTGTCGGCTGGTGTCATCGTTAAGCTCATTGGCAATAACATCAAAGGGCTCAGGCGAACGCGAGGTCTTCGCGAAGGCGACAGCGATAGTTTCAGCGCCAAATTGCCTGGGGCTCAGTCTATAAACTCTTCTACTTAAGTCCATTTTCAAAAATCCTCCTGGTAGCGATTTTGTCTTCTTCAATTTGATTTACTAATTCCTGCACCGCATGGAACTTCTTTTCCGGGCGCAGCCATTGTATAAATTCTACCCGCAAATCTTCGCCGTAGATATCATCGTTAAAATCCAAAATAAGTGTTTCAACGCTGATCATAAAATGCTCACCAAATGTCGGCCGAATGCCAACATTTGTAACAGCTGGATAGTTCTTTTTCCGAAGATGAGCGATGGTGGCATAAACACCTTTTTTGGGCAAATATTTATCAGGGTCAAGCTGTAAATTTGCGGTTGGAACACCAATTGACTTGCCAACACGCTCACCACTAATCACTCTCGAACACATCGCGTAGGGCCGACCCAAGAGTTGCGCGGCTTCATCCACTTTCCCTTCATTCAATGCCAATCGAATGCGTGAAGATGAAACCGGACTTTCCTCAACCATAAAGGGAGGAAAAATCACAAGTTCGATTGCCATATCCTCACACAAGTCAGCCAGGATCTCAGTTGTACCCTGTCTTTGACGCCCAAAGGCAAAGTCAGTGCCAACCACGATGCCCTTTAGATTGAAATGTTGTTTCACTTCAGCTAAGAATGCTTTGGCATCCATCACCGCCATCTTTTCATCAAAATCAAGTGTTACGACATCGTCAATACCAAGTTTTGAAAGAAGTCCCGTTTTTTCAGCACGTGTGGTTAAATAAAAACCAGATTCTCCTGAAAAGTAGACTTTTGGGTTTGGCCAAAAGTTTATCAATACTGATTTCGCGTTGTCTTCCTTCGCATTTTCGATGAGCTGACGAATAAGCGCCTGGTGACCAAGATGAACACCATCAAAATTTCCAACGGTAAGCCAAACTGGCATGTCTCCGCGCGGTGGCCATCCCATCGTAAACTTTGTGTCGCAAATCATAGGTCTATTCTACTCTATAGACCTGATTTTTCACACAAATCTATAGTCTATTCTTCAAATCGCTTTCCGCCCTTGCATAAAAAAAGCCCACGGATTTTACGCGCGGGCTAAAGGTCTTAACAAAAAATGTGCATGTCCTGGCAGGCCTACATCATAAAAACCTTACGGGGTTGCCATTCCTGGTCTTCTTCAATATATTCAACCAGTGCGACCAATTCGCCTTCCTGACTGATTGCTCTCGCCAGACTGCCTGGTTCCATCGGTTCCAAAGCTGGAACACGGTGTCCATGACGAACCGCGTCCACCTGTTCAAAACTAAGTTCAACAGTATACCAATCCCCAAGAGCTTCAGCGGCTGGAATCAAATACCGATACCAATCACCGTTGGCAAAAGCTTCTTCAAGCTTGCGCAAGCTGACCGAGTCTCGAAGCGTAAAACGCCCGTTTTTCGTGCGACGCAGATTGATTAATGTCGCGCCAGAGCCCATTTCTTCACCCAAATCATGCGCCAGTGAACGAATGTAGGTTCCTGAAGAACAGTGGATGTCAATCACCGCCTCTGGAGGTTCCCACTCGAGTAATTCAAGTGAATGAACGGTGATTATTCTCGGTTCCATCTCGATTTCTTCACCCTTGCGGGCTAATTCATACGCGCGCCGCCCATCAATTTTCAGTGCTGAAAAAACAGGTGGTGTTTGTTCAACTTCACCCACAAACTTAGTCAAAGCTTCTTCTAATTCTTCAAACTCAAAGTCGTATTCACGTCCTTCGCTGGTAATCGTGCCTTCAGTATCATAAGTGCTGGTCGTCATGCCAAATTTCATCACCGCCTGATAGCGTTTTTCAGAAGTCGTCAAAAATTCGGACAAGCGCACAGCTGGACCAATGAGCACAACCAACACGCCTGAAGCGCGTGGATCCAAAGTGCCTGTATGTCCCGCGCGGCGAATACCGGTCCCACGACGAACGGCTTGCACCACATCATGTGACGTCATTCCTACTGGCTTATCAATAACCAGTACACCTGAGATTTGATTTAGCATTTTCTGGTTTTTTTGTGTGTTTTGTTGGTAATCCATTTATTCTTTTACCTTTTTATTATCGTATCATATTTTGCAAATATGCTTTACTTCGCATTAATACTTCCCGCATGACGTCATCCAGATTTCCAGGCACATCCGCGCCCGCGGCGGCGGTGTGTCCGCCACCTCCAAAGCTGGATGCCAGTGTTGAAACGTCAATGCCAGGTACAGCCCGCCAGCTGATTTTAACCGATTCTCCGGGTTGTTCATTAAAAAGAATCGCCATTGAGGCACCCTGCATGCTCGAAAGCTGGTTTACAAGGTCAGCGTCATCGTTTGCCTGATATCCACTAATCGCTCGATCTTCAAGCGTCAAAACAGACCAAACCAAGCCATCTTCATACTTGATTTTTGTCAAACCCTGTGCCCAATAGCGTAATTCTGCCATGGTACGGCTTGAGAGTGTCTGAAAATAGATCTCAGACAAATTAATTCCCATATCCATCATATCCGCGACCGCTCGCAAAGATTTTGGGCTGGTATTGGAAGTGCGAAAGCCAATGGTATCTGCCAAAATACCGGTCATAATGCATTCCGCGCTCTGGTTGCTCAAAGGCAAACCCCAAAGCGGCATAAACTCATAAAGCACCAAGGCGGTCGCTTCCATGTCAGGTTCAACGACGTCAATTTTCCCGAAATTAACATGGCTGATATGATGATCAATCACCAAATCGACCTCGTCTATTCCATCCAACACCTTGCCAACTCTATGACGATCAGCACTATCGACGACTATCAGATAGTCATATGGTTCTTGAATGCTTGTCTGCACTTCCTTCGCGCCGGCTAAATCATAATACTTAGGGTCTACCGCGTCTTGCAAAACAGTCTGAACGACCTTACCTTGCTCGCGCAGAGCCTGGGCTAAACCGAGCATCGAACCAACCGCGTCGCCATCCGGGCGAATATGAGCGCTGATAACGATGCGTTGGGCACGTTCAAGTTCAGCGCGTATTTGATTGTGTACAGCGATGTCAGTCAAGTGTGTCTTCCTCATCCTGGTTATTTTCAGATTCATCTGTAGAGTCGTCATGCTCGCCTCTCTCCGCTCTGATTTGAGCCAACAAGGCATCTATTCGGTCAGCTTTTTGGGGTGTTGGGTCCCAAAAGAAGCGTAACTTTGGCATAACTCGAAGATCAATCTCTTCGGATAACTCATACTTCAGATAACCCGACGCGCGATTCAGAGCTTCCAATATTTCTTCAGGCGTATAGTCATTATCAAAAGATGAAACATAAATATTCGCGTAATCCAATTCACGGTCAACACGCACATCAGTAATTGAAACAGCCATTAAACGCGGATCTTCAATTTTAGTCAGTAAGACGACCGAAAGAATTTCCTTGACACGGTCGTTAATTCTTTTCATTCTCAAAGGTGGGGGCATTTGTTTTCTCCTTTATGTCTATCCACCAAATTTTTCCATCACAAAAGCTTCAAACACATCACCAACTGCGAAGTCGGAATAGTCCTTTAACGTGATGCCACATTCCATATTTTCGCGAACTTCACGCACATCGTCTTTTTCGCGCCTGATGGATAAGATATCCGATTTGGCAATTTCAACGCCATTACGCAAAATACGTATTTTCGCGTTGCGCGAGATATGGCCAGAGCTAACCCGACAACCAGCCGCGGTACCACCTTTGGACACCTTGAACAAAGCCAATACATTAGCCCGTCCGATGGTTTTTTCTACCATTTCAGGTTCAAGCAAACCTTGCAAGGCCTTCTCGACGTCCTCTGTCAAGCGGTAAATAATGTTGTAAAGACGAATTGAGACGCCTTCAACTTCAGCCAGGCGTTCAGCGCCCTGATCTGTGCCAACCGCGAAACCCATCACAACCGCGTCAGATGCTGCTGCCAGCATGACATCACTTTCAGTCACATTACCTGTTTCAGCGTGTAAAACACGGATCGAAAGGTCTTTTTCTTTCTCGCCCAATTGTTCAAGCTCATTGATGATGGGTTCCAAAGAGCCTTGCACATCAGCCTTCAAGATAAGACGCAATTCTTTGGCTTCGCCAGATTTAAATTTCTTGAACAGTTCCTCAAGCGTAACGCGTTTCACGCTGCGTTTTGCTTCACGTTCAGCCTTGCGCTGGGCAACAATATTACGGCCTTCTTTATCGTTAGCCACAACCTCAAAGAGATCACCCGCGCTGGGCAATGCGTTCAAGCCCATAACCACCACAGGGGTTGATGGTCCAGCCTTGTAAATGCGGTTACGACGTTGGTCAAACATGGCTTTAATGCGGCCTGTACCTTCGCCAGCCACCAAAACGTCACCGACCTTAAGTGTGCCATTTTGCACAAGCAAGGTTGCCATCGGCCCGGTTGTGCGGTCAAGTTCAGCCTCAACCACCGTTCCCAGAGTCTTTCCTTTTGGATTAGCTTTAATGGTGATGTTATCAGCCACAAGCAAAATGGTCGCGAGCAAATCCTCAATACCTTCTTTGGTTCGCGCGGATACTGGCATTACAAAGGTATCGCCATCCCATTCATCGGGTTGCAAACCGATATCAGCTAACTGGGTTTTAACTTTTTCGAGATTCGCGTCTGGGCGATCGATCTTGTTCAAAGCCACAATGATGGGCACCTGGGCGGCTTTGGCGTGGTTGGCAGCTTCTCGTGTTTGGGGTTGTACGCCATCATCCGCCGCAACCACAAGCACCACAATATCAGCGCCCTGCGCGCCACGGGCTCGCATTGACGAAAACGCGGCATGGCCTGGGGTATCCAAAAAAGTGATCAAACGGTCCTGGTGAACAATTTGATATGCACCAATATGCTGAGTAATACCGCCTGCTTCACCACCCGCCACATCAGTTTGGCGAATGACATCCAACAATGAAGTTTTACCATGATCAACGTGACCGAGTATGGTCACAACTGGCGGACGGGTAACCAAATCTTTGGGGTCTTCATCAGCGATAAGCTGACGCCACAAGGGCAGCTCGCCCAATTCTTCAGCCACCTCTTCTTCTTGCTCAAGTTGTGGTTCAAAGCCCAGTTCTGTTGCCGCAACAGCCGCGGTATCAAAATCAATCTGCTGATTGATACTCGCCATCACGCCATTGGACATTAATATTTTAATAATCTGCACTGCGCTTGTATCCAACATCGAGGAAAGCTCGCGCACTGTCATGCTATAAGGTAATTGAATAATTTTCTCGTCTTTGCTCATTTCTTCCTCCGATTCTCCGACCCATCCAATTGATTGAGCGCATGAGCAAAACAAGTTTCGTTTTTTTGCTTATTCGCTTGGTTCGGATTCTGACCTATTCAGTTCTTCACCGGGCAAAACACCGGTGTCGTCATCGGACAATGTCTCCATAAAGTTTCGCAAAACAGCCTTGTTTTGCTCTTGAATGACAGTCCGTAATGCTTTCTCCAATCGTCCTTTTAGCCCTAATGCCCAACAGCTCTTTCGGTCATGCAGGTAAGCTCCACGACCGGGCAACTTGCCACTTGGGTCAATCTGCACTTCATCGCCTGTTCTCACCAAACGAATGAGTGTCCGTTTAGCGAGCACCTGACGACACCCAACGCAGGTGCGCTGAGGAATGTGCTTAGGCTTTTTACTGTTTTTTGTTGCCACCTTATACTTTCAAAGGTTCTAATTACCAATTATCCCAATCATCTTCATCACGGTATTTAAACTGCTTGAAGGTTTGGTCTTGATCAGGGTCATATTCAATCGTATAACTCTTCTTTTTCTTGGCTTTCTTTTTCTTGCCACCGGTCATCAGCAGATGTTCTTCATCATCTTCCTGGATTGGTTTAATCCTGGCTGACTCGAGACTAAAGAGTTCAGCAAATGTTTTCTCTTCTTCGTATTCTTCCTCTTCGAAAGCTGTCAATTCAGGGCTTTCATCAAGAGGCGGAAGCTCAGGCTCTGTGATTTCAGTCTCAGGCTCTTCAGATAATTCAGCTTCTGCCACCGGTACAAGCTCAGTTTCAGGCTCAGGCTCAATCACTGGTTCAGCTTCAGGTTTAAGTTCAGGGAAGACGACCTTTGGAATCGCTTCCATGATATTCTCAAATGATTTTGGACCAATGCCCTCATAGCCTAAAATAGCATCCGGATCCATAATGCTTTGGAGCAAGAGATCGCCAAAAGTCTCCAATCCAGCGGCTTGCAATAAAATGGTAATGTGTTCTTTAATTTCCGACACATCCAATAAGTTAAGTTCAAAAGCGCGCGGGTCAATTTCATCACGAATGCGTTTGATTTCAAGGGCGCGTTCGTCTTCAATTTGTTTACGTTTTTCTTCACCGCGTCGCTCAAAGCGATCCACAAAGCGACCGATGAGCATATTGTCTTCAAGATTTAAGGGGCGACCCTCTTCTTTCTTCTGAAGCAGTTCTTCAACCTTGATCATGGTTTCAGCTTCGCTATGGGCATATTCGGCAAGTTCGGGGTTTTCACGCAACTGTACCAAAGCGCGATGCGCGGCTTCCGGGATGCTCATAATATCAATGCGCCATCCGGTCAACTTAGCGGCAAGGCGTGCGTTTTGGCCTTCACGACCAATCGCCAGGCTGAGCTGGTCTTCAGCAACAACGACGGTAGCCGTCTTGTTTTCGCCAGTACCATGGTTCAAATACACTCCGGCAACCCGCGCGGGGCTAATAGCTTTGCTAATATAAACCGCGGTGTCCGGGCTCCATTCGATAACATCGATTTTTTCATCGTGTAACTCGCGCACAATAGCCTGAATACGCACACCACGCTGCCCCACACACGCGCCAACAGGGTCAATGCCCATTTGGGTCGCTGAAACAGCCACCTTGGCACGCTGTCCGGGCTCACGGGCGATGGAGCGAATTTCAACAATACCATGAAAAATTTCGGGCACCTCATTTTCAAGCAATCGGCGCAAAAAATTGCGATGCGCGCGCGAAAGCATGATTTCGAGACCCTTGGGAGAATCTTTTACTTCGTAGACATAAGCGCGAATACGGTCATGAATTCTAAAGCGCTCACCAGGAATCATATCTTTGCGCAACATAATCCCTTCGGCTTTAAGATCCAATCCTATCGTAGCTTGCTTGGGATTGACAGCCTGTACCACGCCGTTGGTTACTTCACCTACTTGTTTGCTGAAAAACTCAAATTGCGCGGCTCGTTCGGCATCGCGGATTTTTTGCTGGATACCCTGGCGAGCAGTTTGTGCCGCGATACGCCCGAAGTTTTCAGGCGTGCTATCCACCATGACCAAGTCACCCAATTGGCAATTCGGTTCAACTTTGCGCGCGTCCTCAAGCAGAACTTCTGTGCGTTCATCGAAGATGCTATCCGTCACTTCTTTCTGCGCGAAAACGGTGATAGAACCTTTATCTAAATCAATTTCCACTTCTACATCTTGTGCGGCTGAAACACCCACAGATTTTCGGTATGCCGAAACCATGGCTGCCCGAATAGCTTCGAGAATCACTTCTCTGGGAAGCCCTTTGTCTTCAAGTATTTCGTTGAACGCTAAAGCAAATTCGCTTTTCATGCTATATTCTCCAAATAGTTGTACTGCTTCTTATTAACAAAAAAGCGGACAAATGCCCACTTCTCGCAATGAAAAGTATGAACCTTACTGGCAAAATAATACCACCCCACCAGGCAAATTGCAAGTTTTTTACTAATTTTTTACCACTCCTTTAATTTGGGGAAAGATAAATAATATCAGCCGTGAGTTTCAGCACAGATTGCAAGTCCAGCAGTTCGCTTATAGCCATTAAAAGAACAGAGAGCCTTTCGGCTCTCTGTGGTAGTTCGTTTCCCAAACTATTATTCTTTTATTAAGATAATCGGGAAGTAGATGCTCGTTATTTCAGGTTCAGGAGCTGCAACCTTGTAAATATTAAAGTCAAGCTTACCAACATCGTCTTTCTTGGTAGCGCTTGAACCAACACTGAACCAACCGTACCAAACATCAGCTGTGTCAAAGAAGGGCAGATTAGTATACGCAACCTTCATGTCAAATGGCTCTAACTTGGGAACGGCATTGGGCGCGGTAACCGTGTAGTTATTCGCGCTTGTCTTGGGCACAAAGCCAACAGCCAATTTGACAGGATCAATAGCATCCGGCTCTGAAGCTTCCCAGTTTTGGACCATAATCCAACAGGTACCACTAAATGTAGGCTGGAAGATACTCAGATATTCCATTGAACCAGGATTGGCGGAATAAGCTTTCATCAAGGCTTCCACAGGAACGTTACCAACACCAACATAGACATCCAAATCTGTAGCCGTGGTTTCCAAAACTTCCACAACCATACGTTGCTGGTTGCTGGGACAAGTAGTTTTGACATACCAAACTTGGTCTATATCATCAAATGGGTCACTATTGGTAGGATCCTGCGCTAACTCAAAAGCATAAGTCGTCGCGGGAACCAAGCCAAAGCGTGTGGTATTGAAAGCAGTAATTTCTTCTGAGTTGTAGACGTCTTCAAATGTGTACTCACCCGAAGCATTATCGGTATCAAGGAACAGTTCGCCAGGCAGGGTTGAGCCTGAAGCAGGAGCTTTGGCAGCCAAAGTGAAGGCTGAAGCGCTAACAGCTTTGCCGTTGGCAAACACGCCATCGGTTTCCATAATAATACGTCCGAATTGCCATGCGCCACCTGAAGTAATGGAAGGTTTAACTGTAACAGTCAGCTTTTGGGTTCCGCCAGCAGGAATACTGAAACCATCGGCAGGTTGCACGGTAATTTCAACACCCGTAGTTTTTTCGATCGAAATCGCGTAGTCAAGTGCAATGTCGGTGATGTTTGTAACCGTTCGTTCGAAGGTACAACCGCCCAAACAGTTGCTGTTTTGGTAGCTGGGGATGTTCAAAGTTTGAGGATTACCACCCGCTGCGGGGTTAGCAGCCACATACTCATCATAGCTGACTTCCATAACCAAGCCGCTCAAAGCAGCCTTGCTCATATCAATTCGTCCGTTACCTTCAACAAATGGGGTTGGGTTGCTCATATCAAAGTCACGGGTTACACCGGCTTTAGCAGTCATGATGATTGCTGAGCGAATAGCGGCAGGGCTCCAATCGGGGAACAGAGAGCGCATCGTCGCCATTGAACCAGCAACGTGAGGGCCAGCCATAGAGGTACCCGACATCAGATCACTCTGGTTACCGGGACCTTTATAAGCAGCTAAAATGTTCGTACCAGGAGCAACCAGGTCAGGCTGCAAAATTTCGAAAGTAGTCACGGGACCACGTGAGCTTGATTGTGCCATGATATCGCCCCAATCAGGTTTGGTTCCAGAAGTACCAGTCTTGAGAATGGTAACTTTCATTGGCGCGGTAGCGACAGCTTCCATCGCCAAACCATCCTCCTGGGAGATCATACCCGCGGGCATATTGACTGAACCCGTGTCCGTTCCCATAACGATGGGTGGACCGGGTTGGTTGTTGTAAACGAGACCGAACACAGCACCAGCATCGAACATATTCTGGAGTTTTTCTTTAAAGGTACAGCCACCACGTTGCACGATACCGACCTTACCAGTGAGCGCGCCAGCTGCCCAGGGAGTACAGCCGTCTTTATTATTTGAGTTGCCACCCCAAACCAGGTCTTTATTCATCAGGTCTTGGGTCAACACAGGAGAGAGATTATCAGCCGCATACAAAGCAACTGAACCTAAGTTATCACTGTCAGGATTAATCGTAACGGGATAACCAAAGATGCGACCATGCCCAGTATTACCAACCACAGCTGCCCATGGTGGTGTCTTGTAAATAGTCGAAGCACCACTAGCTCCAGAGTTACCTGCTGAAGTAGCTGTTGAAACGCCAACTTTGAAGGCTTCAAGGAAAGCTTTTTCGGTTGTATCTTGCCATGGGCTACGCGCGGGACCACTGGTTGGACCTATGGAGAAGTTGAGCGCGTCGGCGCCATCGATAATAGCTTGGTTGACCGCGGCAGTTGAAGCGCTGGATGGACATCCGCTTGAAGTACAAACTTTGTAGGAAAGTACCTGGGCGTTAGGTGCCATACCGGAAATGACTACAATAGCGCCATTGTAATTGATTTCTATTCTGTTACCAGCGGCAGTACCCGCAGTGTGAGAACCATGGTCCTGGGCATCGTGACCATCGGTTCCATTAAGCATGTCCCAAACACCAATCAGTTTGTTGTTACAAACATGACCAGCAGGATCAGTAGCACAAAGTCCCTTAAAACCACCTTCAGGTGCGGGATAGACGTAGGGATCCAAGGGGGTGGTTTGCTGGAAGCTGGGGTGAGTCATGTTGATACCAGTGTCGATAATACCGACGATGGTGCCAGCACCCTTAGCGCCAGTACCTTCAGGAACAGCATTGCCATTCCAGATTTGGTCAACACCAATGAAAGCAGGGCTAATATCAGTATCAATTTGCCAGATTTCATCTGGGTAGACTTCAAGAACTTCAGGCAATTGGCGAAGCAAAGCTGCTTCTTCGAGACTCATTTTAGCTGAAAAACCGTTGAGGACGACATCGTAGCGATAGAGCACTTCGAGATCGCGACCAAGCAGAGCTTCAGCATCGCTAATGAAAGCATCCAATTTGCTGTTGATATACTCGAGGTAGGCGATTGTTTCGGGTGCCTCAAAATTCAACTTGCCTCGCTCAGTACGCGCGGGCATGGCAAAAAGTGCATTGTCGCCTTCATAAGCGGCAAGAGAAGGCTCAACTAACTGGACGGTAAAGCTATCCGCCATGCGAGCTGTTTCAAGCCACAATTCATCTTCGGCACTTAAGCCGAAATCATCGGTTGGTGGAGCTACACGCTCGGGTGCGACAGCAGCCACCGGGCTCACCAACAAAGCGGCGAGCAGTAGAAAACTTACTACTTTGGTTACTAATTTTTGCATACTTGTTACTCCTTTTAAATATGTAACTTCCGTATCAATGATACCTGATACTTAATAAATCGATTGAAACCAATAAGAGCTGTTTTGTTTGTCATTAAGGAAGGTTTTTAAGCCCATTTGGTTTAATCATACCATAAGCTGATTGTTTTCAACATGATTCAGTGGTTTTTTCTTATGTCAGCATCCTCCGTTCTTTTAAACTCTATTTTTTCAAGCACACAAATTTTCCTAATATAACTTGCAAATATCGTGCCAAAATCTAAATTTGCACGGCTCTCACTACAATGATTCACATCAAAGCACCGTTAAAACCATGCCTAAACCGATAAGCGCCAGACTCTCAGGTCTTTGGATTGAGAATTGCCAGATAATTACGTATAATAAACACAATCACATTCGGAGGTGATATTTCCATGGAAAAGAAACGATTATGGTGGAAAGATGGCATTATCTACCAAATTTACCCTCGCTCGTATAAAGACAGCAATGCTGATGGCATTGGTGATCTCGCTGGCATTATTGACTCGCTGGATTACATCAAGGATCTGGGTGTAGACGCTATTTGGTTCTCCCCGATTTACCCATCGCCCGACAAGGATTTTGGATATGACGTCGCCGATTACCTGACCATCGACCCCAAATTTGGCAATCTGCAGGACTTTGACCATCTAATCGCCGAAGCCCACAAACGCGATTTGCGTGTCATCATGGATCTGGTACTCAACCATACTTCCGACCAACACCGTTGGTTTGTCGAGTCCCGCAAATCACCTGACAACCCCTACCACGACTGGTACCTTTGGCGCGACCCCGCTCCGGATGGTGGTCCACCCAACAATTGGCTTTCTCATTTTGGCGGCCCGGGTTGGGAATATGACCGCTACCTTAACAAATATTACTTCCATATGTTTGAGAAATATCAGCCCGACTTAAACTGGCGTAACCCGGAAGTTCGCGCCATGATTATGAAGATTTTCAGATACTGGCTTGACAAGGGTGTTGATGGCTTCCGTCTTGACGTCTTCAATGCTTACTTCAAAGACGCTGACCTGCGCGATAACCCCCGCAAAAAAGGACTTGCCCGCCGCCCCTTTGAGGCCTACGAGCATATTTACGACAAGTCGCAACCTGAAATGATGGATGTGGTAAAAGAAATTCGCTCCATCCTGGATGAATACTCCGAGCGTTACGTGGTTGGCGAAACCTTCCTTGAAGATTCAACTTACGCGCGCACCTTTGTTGGCAAGGATCGCTTCCATGCCGCTTTCGACTTCAACTTTGCTTCCAGACCCTGGAACGCCAAAGCCTTTGGCACCGCCATTCAATATTGGGACGCGCTCCATGGTGATAATGCCTGGCCAAATTACTTCTTCAACAACCACGATGTGCCCCGCTCGGCAACACGCTACACCAACAGCGAAGATGACAGCCGCCTTAAATTGCTGGCGACCATGCTGCTCACGGTTAGGGGCACACCCTACATTTACTATGGCGAAGAAATTGGCATGCGCGATATCAAAGTCGCCCGAAAGGATATCCAAGACCCGGTTGGCAAGCGTTATTGGCCCTTTTACAAGGGCCGCGATGGTTGCCGTTCGCCCATGCAATGGAACGCCACGGTGAACGCTGGCTTTGGAACCGGCCAACCCTGGTTGCCCGTGCATCCAAATTACACCGTGCGCAACGTTTCCAACCAGCAATCCAGCCCCGCCTCACTCTTGAACTTCTACAAAGCCTTGATTCAATTGAGACGCAAGCACCCCAGTTTGCACGCGGGCGACATTCAGCTCATTCCGGTTGAGAACAAAAACTTATTGGTTTATCTGCGCCGTTTACCCGAAGAAACCAGTCTCATTATCCTCAATTTCTCAACAGAGATTCAGCAATTTGAGCTGCCCATCAACGAAGTCAACGAATGGGATTTAATCTTCAACGGGAATGACGCTATTACCAGCCATATGAGCGAAAAGAGCGTGAGTTTGCCTAAATATGGAATGGCGATTTTAGTCTCGCGACTGGCACTCTAAAGACGGGCAGCGTTTGAGATAGGTTTTATGAATACCGCGCGACCCCATTGGAGAGCTTTCGAAACGCCCTTCGTTGTGGGTTGTGTACAACCGGATACACCCCGAACCGACCTGCCTCTGGAGCGTTTTTTACCGCCTTGGCACGAAGGCATGGCGAGTCGTTGGTTAAATAACTATGCTTCCCCTGGATCGTGGCTGCTTGACCCCTTCGGGCAATCACCCTTCTCTGTTCTGGAATTAGCGAAATCAGGCTATCGTGTTTTAGTCTCCGCCAACAACCCTATTGCTGCCTTTATCATTGAAGTGCTTGCCAGCGCGCCAGATCTTGATGAGATGCAAGCCGCCCTGAAACAGTTGGGCGATAGCAAATCCTCCAGAGGGCAGCGCTTGGAAGATCAAATTCGCGCGCACTATCTTTTGAGCTGTCCCAATCCAGCTTGCAGCAGTCATAATGACCCCAAAAACGCGAGCGCATTTGAAGTGAGCCAATACATCTGGCACGAAGGTCAAGCCCAGGCTCATCAAGCGCTCGGAACTTGCCAAATATGTGGAAACAAAGCGGAAATCGACCTACAGGCAGAGGATTTGGCAAATTTACCGCCTCTGCCACCCGCGGCAATGAACCGCGCGCTCGCGCTTGAAAAAATAGCCAGTCCGGGTGACCCATTACGCTCTGTGATGGAAGATGTCATCAACTTCTATACGGAAAGAGCCCTTAGCCTTTTGCTAACCATCCTCACCCGCATAGAAAACAGCGACTTTTCTCCCAGGCAAAAGACCCTCATGACCGCCCTGTTCCTGAGCGCGGCAGATAAATGTAACCAATTGTGGGCTTATCCTCTCGGCAAAAACCGCCCTCGCCAACTTTCACGTCCGCCCCTGTTTCAGGAGTTTAATATTTGGCAGGCTCTGGAAGATGGATGCCGGCAATGGTCCAGCCTAAAAGAGCCCATCACCTTGCGTTATTATCCGGAAAAACTTCCCCAATCAGGTGGCATTTGCCTGTTTAAGGGTCGTCTGCGTGAGTTAAGCCCAGCTTTGGACATCAACCGCGTGACCGTTGCCTATGCCAACCTGCCCCGCCGCAACCAGGCCTGGTGGAACCTTTCGGGTCTTTGGAGCGGTTGGCTTTGGGGACGCGAAGGTGTGAAAACCGTGCGCAACAGCCTTCTAAAACAACGCTATGATTGGACCTGGCATGCAATCGCCCTTGAAAAAGTGCTTGTTCAGCTCAATCACCTGGTGAGAAACGTCACACCCATCCTTTTACAAATATCAGAACTTGACCCATTATTTCTCATCGCTTCGGTAAAAGCCGCCCAAAAAGCAGGCTTTAGTTTGCGCTCAGCAGCTATTTCTGGCAATGTGAATATCTTACAAAGTGTGTGGAAGATGAGTCCAAGCACAGAGATTAAATCGTCTCCAATCATCATACGCGATACCGCCCGCGAGATTGCCAAAACCTTTTTGAGTTCCTGGGGCGAGCCATCTGGCTACCAACGTCTTTTCACACAAATCATCCTAAGCTTACAAACCCAGGGTTTGTTATTTCAGGAATACCCAGCTCTGAAACAATCAAACCTGCCCATCAACAAAGTACAGGAAGATCTTGACGCGGTATTCGGTGATCCCAGAGTATTTCACCGCTTTAATCCCGGTATATCAACGGATACCGGCAGCTACTGGCTTGCCCGTCCACCAGAGCGATACACTGCCCTCGCGGATAGTGTGGAAGATGTCATTCGCCATGCCTTTTTACACAGCAAAAAGATAAGCTCTTTGGAATTAGCCTCGGTTATCAACAAAAGCCATCCGGGACTGATGACACCCGAACATGACTTGGTACAAAACATTCTTCGCTCTTATGCTACCTTTGAAGACATTGATGACACTCAAACCTGGACCCTAAACAGTTATGAAGACTTTGCTACACGCAAAGAAGATATCCGTAAACTGCGCGAAATCATCGAGAAAATCGCCAGAAGACTCCAGCTTAATCGCCAGCTAAGTGATGATGCCATCTACTACTTAGACGAACATGACCACGAGCTTTACACCTTTTTCGTTACCGACAGCGCCATCATTTCAGAAACAATCCAAAACAACAAAGAGCTAAGTGGTAAGAAGCTGATTGTTTTGCCGGGCAACCGCGCGAACCTCATCTCGTACAAATTACGCCGTGACCCCAGTCTGCAAGCCTTGATGGGTGAAGACTGGCATTTCGTGAAATTTCGCCTTTTCCGTAATCTTTACGATAATCCCTTACTCACCCGCGAACTTTTCGCTTCCCAAATCCTTGATGACCCACCAGAATACCGCGCGGCTCAGTTAGCCCTCTTTTAAAAAAAACAAACGCGTGCCGAAACACGCGTTTTATTATTTTTTTAGTCTTTTATGGTGAAACGACTGTTGGTTCCTGAGGCGGTGCAGGTGTAGGTTCAATTATTGGCGTCGGCGTTGGTATGGGTGTCTCAGTCGGAACTTCCGTCGGCGTAGGCGTTGGCGTTGGCACTTGGAGTCGCAAACGGTAAAATTTTTGCACTTCGGTGTTCATCGTGCTGTGCATCGTGATGCGTAAAGTTATCACGGGCTCATCAATATCAGAAACATCCCATTCAACAATCAAATCCTCAGACCGAACCGGTTCTGTTACCCAGCCATCAAGCGTCACACGATTCCATTCGCTGGGGTTTTCACCTGCGCCCCAATGAATGATGAATTGCTTAAAATTGGCAGTCGCGTCAATGACACCCACGATTTTTACGGGGTTTTCGGTCAGTGTGCCTCCATCATGGATGCCAACCAGGTTTATGATTGGACGTGGATCATCTGGACGACACTCTCTTTCGGGCATAATCACCAGGGGATCAGGAAAACCAGCATGACGCGCCCATTCCCGTCCAGGGTCAGTAGAAAGCCATTCAATGGCAGATTTATCAGTGACATTGATGGTTAAAGCTTCCTTGTTAAACTCCGAACAAGCCGGGGAAGAGCGCAAATTGGTCCAGGAATCTATTTGAGTTCTAACCCAAAGGTCTTCGGTCTTTGGCAAAGGCATTTGATCGGACGCGAAAATCTCAGTCACATGGCTCGGACAGTATTCGCTTGGCTCCGCGCCAGAGACACTACACACGATACGGTCAACCACATCATTAGGGCGCGCGAAACTGCTGGCAATGCCCCCGTTGAAATGGTTAATGCCAGCCATCATCAGGCGATTCCAGATAGGTGCCGCGCCATCAACACCAGTCGTGTTGACCATCGGTGTGTAATCCGCGTTACCTACCCAAACGCCAATAACAATATCTGGGGTATAACCAACCGTCCAGTTGTCTCTGAAATCATTGGTCGTGCCTGTTTTTACAGCCGCGTTGAACGGCAGATTCAAGGGCGAATTCGTTCCAAACATCGGCGCGCGGGCGGCGTTGTCAGATAAGATGGACGAAAGTAAATAGGCATGCGCGGCACGGATAATTTGAGGGCCTTCGTATGGCTCATACTCATAAACGAGTTTGCCAGTATGGTCTAAAACTTTGGTGATAGCTACCGGTTCAACCTTGCGACCTTCGTTCGCCAAGACCTGATAAGCGCCCGTTAGCTCAAGCAAGCTCACTTCGCCTCCACCCAATGTAAGCGAGAGCCCGTAATCCGGGCGTGTCAGGCTGTTTATACCCAAACGCTTGGCGAGATTGATAAAGCCATCCGCTTGAGGCGTATCAGGGTTGTCGTAAATGTGTACATATTCAAGCGCTTTAACAACAGGAATGTTGTATGAATTCGCCAGAGCTGAACGCACGGTCACAGGGCCTCTAAATCGACCATCATAGTTGCGCGGTTCGTAGTCCGGGCTGGTATCATGTGGATCAGTGGATGGACGGAACTTCGTTGGCACATCCCAAATTAAAGTAGAAGGCGTCCAGTCTTTCTCAAAAGCTGCGAGATAAGTGAAAGGCTTAATCGCCGAGCCTGGCTGACGGGTTTGCGTTAGCGCCATATTCACCTGACCACTAATGTTTGGGTTGTTGAAATCAGCCGAACCAACCATGGCAAGAATTTCCCCTGTTTTGGGATGCATAGCGATAACAGCACCATTTGTCGCGTTTTTACCCTGCATTTGAGCCAGCTGGTCACGCACAGCCGCCTCAGCTTCGCGCTGAAAGACAGGGTCAAGCGTGGTATGAATAGTAAATCCAGACCTGTAAATCATTTGCGCGTCAAACTGAGCTTCAAGCAAAGATTGAATATAAACCACCCAATGCGGGAATTGCATGGTGAGCAGATTTTGCTTGAATTCGTATCCTTTTAAAACTTCCGACTCGGTCAAAACCTGCATCGCGTCAACACACACAGGTGGACGGGTATTGTCGATTTTGATACAGCCTTTTTCAGCGCTCGCCTCAAACATCAAACGAAACACCGAGTCGCTTCGTTGCAAAGTCTCCTCGCGGTTGTTATACACATCATAGGTAGCTGGGCTTTGTGGTAAACCCGCCAAAAACGCGGCTTGCCACAAAGTCAAATCTGACGCGTTGGTGTTGAAGTAAGTCTCTGCCGCGGCTTGTACGCCATAAGACATGTTGCCATAATAGATTTCATTCAGATAAAGCTCAAGCACCTGTTCTTTGCTGTAACGGCGGGTAATTTCCGCGGCAAGAATGATTTCACGGGCTTTGCGCTCATAACTTTGCTCATACCGTTCATCCGTGAGCAATAATAAACGCGCTAATTGTTGCGTAATGGTTGACGCGCCCGAAACAATCCCTTTGTTTCGGTAGTTCGTCCATAGCGCGCGACCAAGCGCGACCAGATCAAAGCCAGGGTGGTTGTAATATTCCTTGTCTTCTGTCGCGATGGTTGCCGCAATCAGATTGGGTGAAATGCGATCCAAAGGAACCCAGGTGCGCTTGCCGGCACTGGGATCAATAATTTCATAGAGCACATTCCCGTTTCGGTCCAGAATACGCGTGGTTTCAAACTGCGACGCGCGATATTGCAAATCGTTGACATCAGGCAGAGTTTTGGCGATTTGGGTGTATTTATAAAAAGCGAATGCGGCAACACCCAGCATCACAAGCAGGAACAAAATGATTAAAATAAGAATCACCCTTCCCGCGTTTCCTTTTTTCCTGGGGGACTTACTTTGCATCGTTTGTCCGTAAACAGGCCTAACTGGAGGTGGAGTGATGGGTTGGGTAATATGTGGCGCAACCGGAATAGGCTGAGTTGATGCACGTCCGTAAGCCAGATCGCTCTGGTAAGCGGTGGGAGTTAAACGTGTGGCATAAGGGTCCAATTGCGTAACCTGTTGAGGCAATGCCTCTTCGGGGTGGATGTAAACCCGTGTGCCAGATGGTGGCGGTATGGTTTGCATCGCGTCAAGGTCCTCTAAGTCTACTTGCTTTGCCTTTAATCCAGGATAATGAACCAATGTTTCCTCAGGATGGAGATCGTTTTGTAAAGCCCGGTATTGATCATCAGGTCTTACCTGCAGGTCATCCTCAGACGAACTATAGCCAAACATGCCACTCATTTCATCCGCGCTAAGGTCTTTATGGGTTTCCCCATGTGGTGGATTACTTTGTTGACTATTAACTTTAGACACGTCAAAATAATTAAACTGACTTAGCTCATCAAAGAGGTTTTCAGTCTGGTCAATCCCGCTTTTTACCGCGCTAAAGCCTGTGTAACCTTCTAACGCGCCATGATTGCCTTCAGGCTGCCCACCGCTCATCCAGCTTGGACGAGCTGACGGGCGAAAGCGGAGTCCACTATCAAGCTGTTCCTGATAGCTTTCTTGAGACTGTTCAAGCGACTTTTCAGATTCACCTTTCGAAGCGAATTGGTCATTCTGCTCCATAGAGTCTTGCATCGCGTTTGTCTTTTTATCGTTATTTTCGTTCATATTTTTTTCACCACATCTGCAATAGCCATATTTTAACATATTAGCTACTGTCTATATAACGAAGCAACAGGCACTAAAGTTCCATAGTCTGATCAGCGATTTTTTTTGTTTATTCTGATTTACCACGCACAAAGCCAAGACCACAAGAGATGTATCTTGATAAAAAGGAATTGGTTTGGAAATTCCCAAGTGAAGCGCTTCAGGTTACAATTAACCCATGAGCCAGGGACCCTACTTCCCGCATGACCCCATCAGCCTCACCTTATGTGCTGACCTCAGTCAGCCATATTCACATACGCCGATTGACGCGGTTTGGCAACTTTACTTGCAAGAAAACAGCCCCATAGCCCTTAGAACCAGTTTCGGCTTGCGCGCGCAGAGTTTTCAACTCTATCCAATCTTCATGATCGACAAGGTAGGCTATCGCGGGATAAATGAGTTCCTTAGCCCTCCGCAAATCCGCAAAATTCTGCCCAATGCCATTCAGATTAGTCTCAATCCCAATCCACACTGTACAGCAGGTTTTGAGCTCTGGGCAGCCTCACCCAATACCCTTGAAGGTCGTATAACCCTAAAGAATATTGATAACTCAACCCACGAGCTTGGCGCGCGGGTTGCTGCCAGGCTTGTTTCTTTTAGCAATAAAAATGGGATGAATTTCACCAAGCGCAAGACCATGACCTACCTTAAAGGTGAAAGTAATGAAATGGTTATTTCTTTGCTTATGGATGGCTTGCACCGACCAATTATCAGCCCAGAACTCGCCTTAGAGAACACAAGAATTCTCAGTCACAATGAAAGCCTGAACATTTTCTGGCGCTGTCATGTTTCTGAGGGCACGGAACCAGTAGACGACCGCGTCTTTAGCATTTTCCCGGTCAATTGGGATGCAGAAATGGCACGCGTTAACCTAAGGCAACAATCCCGTGAACTAAATATTTCTACTCCCAATCTGGAATGGGATATCGCTTTCCGCATGCATCAACATCAAGCCCAGCAGCTGTTAAATAACCACCCGGATGATGAAGACACCCTAACTGTCTTAACAGGACGAAACCCAAATACCCACCAGCAATCGGGGAATACACTACCCAACGCTCTGGAAATCTGGCAGCTCATCCAGGCGTTTTTGCCATCCCAGCTTGATGTCTGCGCAAAGATTTTTGAAAACTACCTGCAAAACCTCCCAAAACCAAGTCGGGATAACCCCTCGGTTGAATTACCCTTCCCTATTCTATGTCAAACAGCCTGGGATATTCATCACCGGTTGGATGATAAGACCTTTTTACAAACGGTTTACCCTCAGCTGCGCAGCCTTCTGTTTGCCTGGTTTTGGCCTCAAAATGACCGCGACCAGGACGGTATCCCTGAATGGTCAAGTATTGCACAAAGCAATCTCCAGCACCTGCCTGACTTTGATTTGCTCAACCCTCAGGGTTTAATCACCCCTATCAATACGATTGAAACCCTCGGATTAGCGGCATTGTTAGTCAAGGAATGTGACTCTTTGAACTTGATGGCACGGGTATTAGCGGATAAGCAAACTGAAAATGTGCTAAGCATGCTCCAGGGCAAATTGCAAATGAGAATTGCTGAATTGCGTGAAGCGAATTTGCTCTCCCGTGACCGAGGTTCTCACAAAGCACACCAGGCGGAAAGCTATTTTGAAGGTATCTTCGAAGACTTTCCCAAACAGCCCATAATCATTAGCCCCGAAAGTCGAATCAACATCAAAATCCAACCTGAGCTTCAGATACACAAACCTTCAGGCTTGGTTCTGCATGGCTTGGATGCCAATGGCAACAAACTTTCAGAAGAAATTAAAGCTGAAAATGTCCACTGGTTGCCAGGTGTCTTCCTTTTCACCAGTCAATCGATCTTTTCCCGCGTGGATGGCATTGCCGGCCCGCTTGATGGGAACACGAAACTCCATATATATCGCTGTGACCTGACCCGGGCGGATATCAGCCATCTTATGGCATGGGATCCACAAACAGACCATCCCGTTATGCAGGAACTTGTCGAAACATGGCTAACTGATGAAAACGGGCCAACCTTGTTTGGCTTGCCAACCCTCCTGACCATGCCAAAACCCGAAAAGGTTAGTGGGTCAAGCCATATTGGATGGAACGGATTGCTCATTAAACACGTCTTATCTATAGGAGAGTACGCGCTGGCGTTTAAGTTGTTTGAACGGCTGATGCAGGCAACGATTAAGGGACTCAGTCAAACGCATCTTATAAGCGAAAGCTTTGCAAGCAGCAACGCTAACCCTTCAGGTAAAGCAAATAGTATCGCGGGTGTTTTACCGCTCGGCTTGTTTTTGGAAATTCTCGGCGTTAGGATTTACAGCCCAACTAAAGTGCGTGTGGGAGGCACCAACCCAGTACCCTGGCCAGTAACCTTGCGCTATTTAGGGCTCGAAATAACACGTGATGGGAAAAATAGTACAATTATTATGCCTAATGGCACAAAACATATGCACTTTGGCAGTACCATGAAAACTTTTACAATGGAAGAAACGGAATAAAAATGGAAACTTCAGAAGATAAAAAAGTCAGCATTATGCCCCAATCCAAACATGGAAAAGTGGCTTTTGGACTTGGGATTAGCACTCTGCTTATCTTATTATTGGCACTTATCAATTCCGGATTGGCCAAACCGATGTCAGAAAACCTCCTGGGATTTGTCGTTTTTCTGGGGATTGTCACAGCCATTGCTGCTTTGATATTCGGTCTCCTCGCCATCATCAAACAGAAAGAACGGTCAGTCGTTGTCTTTTTGATGACTTTAATAGGCCTGGCAACTTTCGCTTGGATGATTGTCATGATTATCAAGGACATTGTGAAATAATCCCTGTCCCCTGACTTTTCCTGATTAGCGTTTGTCAGCTAATCAAGTATCACACCTTAGTATAAATAACCAACGCCGGCATTGACCTGGCGTTTTTTATCTGAGTTAGTAGCATACAGAGAACGATAACTATCGTAAAAAAAGAAGAGTGAGCATGCAGAGGATCGATTATTATCCCCTTGCGGGGGACTCTGAGCCATATGTTTTGAGTTATATAAAAATGATTGAAACGCGATGGATTTGTTATTAAAAAAAAGAAAAAGTGAGCGCGCAGAGGATCGATTATTATCCCCTTGCGAGGGCCTCTGAACCATTTGTTTTGAGTTAAAAAAAAGTGAGCGCGCAGAGGATCGAACTCTGAACCAACGGCTTAAAAGGCCGCTGCTCTACCATTGAGCTACGCGCCCATCTCGGACGAATTGCTATTCTACCACCTATAATCTATTTCCGTCAACCAAATTGGATTATTTTCACAATTCTCCTTTGAGCAAATGCCTGGTGTTTTTGTATCAGGAGCTGTCCTTCTTGTCCAAAGGAACATTCCGGTTTTTAAAGTAGCATAACCTTGCTAAATTCAGACATATCATCCATAAAACCCAAGTGTAAAAGGCTATTTCCCCCCTAATAAGCCTCAAAATCTACAATGCTTTCTGAACTGGAATGGGCGAGTTTATTCTGTTTCAGCGATTGCGTAAAATTCTTGTCTGGAAAGAATACGAATCGATATTGGCAAAAGCAGCGCAATCCATACCACCCAATACAGTATGGACAAAGCTGTTGTATCACTCAGTCGCCAGGGCCATGGGTACATTGGTAAAACGAGGTTACGGATAACAGGTAGTACAGATATCCATCCGCTCACATTTTCCAAAACAAAAGCCAAAGCAAAACTCAATAAGACCAATAAGCTAACCGCAAAAAAGCCCAATAAGCGGCGGTTACTCAGACTGTTTATCACTAGGACCAATAAACTCAGGCTAAAAAAGCCTAAAAACAACATGAGATTCAACCTAAAGAAAGCCTCAAGCATGGTGTATTTTTTGACCCACTGCGATATCATATTGATGTTTTCCGGAGTTCCAAAAGCTATTTGACTCCATGATGGGGTTAATGTAAATCCGAACCCCAGTCTGGCTATCAATAAGATAAAAATGGCAACAAACAACAGATACCCAAAACTAAGCAATATTAACAGGAGCAGTTTGGTGGTTAGAATCCGTCTTCGTGATCCTATGCGTATACCTGCCATTTGACCATAGGCTCTCTCCGGTTGCAAATTGCTGACGATAAACAAAAACACCGGCACGAATACAAAACCCATGCTAAAAGCATTTCCAATAGCTGAAAAATATACATCCCATGCCGTAAATGGTGGCAGAGTAATCGCATCGGGATGAACTGCCACATTAATTTCAGCTGTATTAAGCATAATTTTTCCAAAAAGGACTGCTACCGCGACGGTAATCAGCAAAAACCCAATGAGCATGTAAGGTTTTAATAACAAGCTGAGCTGGAACCAAAAATACATTAGCCATCCACGAAAACGTGTGTGTTTTTTATCCACATGCAAAACTGGCAATGGCTTTGTTTTAACCAGTAGAACAGGCTCTTGCTTACCATCAAGCGCATGCACAACAGGTATTGATTCACGCAAGATCCTATCCGACACAACCACCGATCGCCTGCCAAAAATGGCCCAAAGCAATATTGAGCTTACCAATAAAAGTGATGGCAATATCAGCACAAGTTGCAAATCCGAGAGTGTCATTAAGTGATTGTTGCTAAAATTGAGGCGAAACAAGCTCTCTGTTGGCGCCAAATACCAAGGCAATCGCCGAGCACGCTCCACAAAATATTGCAAAATACCTGAGAATAAAAACGGGAATCCTATCGCGACATAACGATTTTTTATCACTAAAGAAACGCTCAGTCCCAAAGTCGCCCACAGAAACCCCATCACGATAACCGCCGCGATAATCACCAGGAAAAACGTGTCAGGATGTTCGCGAAACAACATTCCTAAAAATCCTTCCTGAGGTCGCATGTAAAATACATTCAGGGCGGGATTATTGAGCGGGTTTTTATTGCTGATACTTAACAGGACATAACTCAGCACTAAAGGCAAACTAACTGCCAACGCGCCAGCAAGTCCATTGGCAAATACTTTCGCCCAGGCATAAGCACCATATTTGCTTTGCGCCAAAATCGCTCTGATAAAGCCCTCTTTGCGATCTAAAACCATGGAATCAGCAAATGGTAAACAGACCAATAACGGAATGAGATAGGTGTAGTAACTTTGCAGATAGATATAGTACCAGTGATCAATATACGATTTTCCTGGGATATGCCTATACGTCATAATAAAGGTCATCAACAACATTAGACTGACTGCTCCAAGCGTCAAAAAGAACTTTGGAGACTTAAAGGCACGACTTAACTCAGCCTTTAATACACAAGCTTTTCGACACATCTTGTTACCCTCCCGCGTTGAATTCAATCAATCTTTGTTCAGCTTCATCATAGAGGATCTGAATATCTTCAGGCAATTGTTCATAATAGCTAATCTTGCCCGGACATTCCGGATTCAAATCATAAGGGTCAAAGACAAAACCTTTCACATCAGCTCCATTATTAAGCAAATACAATTGTCTGCCATCTTCTGCTGAATAATAAGCCATATCAATGTTGTAAGCCACAAATTCACCAGTGATATCAGTCCATTGTGTACCGTAGACAACGTCTTCATAAACCTCAAATGCCAGGACATCCTGTCCGTTATAGGAATCTACCCATGCTTTGTATTCAAAATTTGAGCGGGTATGTTCAGGATAAAGCGGGTCCATATAGCCATCTTCGCCTCTCAATCGCCGTTTTTCTACTTCAAAATTTCCAAAAGACATTGGAACGAAATACCAGTCAATATTTCTAAGATGCGTTTCTTCGGGACGAATATATTCATCGTACAGGAGATGGTTTTTATCAGGAATGTAAGGCTTATGAAAAACATAATCTTCCATTTTTATATCCTTGAAAACAGTGCTGCCAAACGTGCCATCTTTGAGCAATATTGATGCAACATTTATTTTGGGATAAAGTGGATAATTCCTTAGCCAAAGGGATTGGTCAAACAAGCGTGTTTCAGGCTCAGAAAAATGTAACCAGAGAATTTCCTCTTCACCACAAGTCATCCGATACCAGCCAGCACGTTTAAAATTGTTATACTGAAGCTCTTCAAGCGCGTTGAGAAGTTTCGTCAATTCGACGGGGTCAGTCAAAGGATTCTCTTTGGTATAGCCGGATTGCATAAAGGTTTCAATGACGTTAAGGTCAGGCAAAGCGGTTAGCAATTGACCAGGTTCAGCCGCGCTTTCAACTATAACATTAGTAACATCCACAAAATGCGAGCTACTTACTGCTGTTGGCAATGATGTCGCCTCATGTAAATCGGGGTTGTACTCAACATGCCCGCAACTCACTAAAAACAATAAAACAAGTAAAACCGATGGTATTTTTCTCATAATCAAAGCTCCCCATGCATTGAAGACACACTAATCTCGTTCAAATAATCCTGAAAAGCCTCAGCAATTTCCAACAGACTGTAGCCCAAACTGGTCATTTCACCGACAAAACTATTTAGCAAATCCTTTTTCATGCTCTCATGAAGCTTGTTCAGGCGCTCCTGGTCACTGGTTACAAAAGTTCCAGAACCACGGCGGGTTTCCACAATGCCAGCGTGGCTCATTTCGAGATACGCGCGCGCGATGGTGTTGTGATTCACGTTAAACTGCAAACCAGCTTCTACCCAGGTTGGCAATTGGTCACCGGCTTTGTAATCACCACGCAAAATCTGGTAACAAAGTTCTCGCATAATTTGCAAGTATATGGCTTCGGTATTATTGAATTGATAATTCATGCTCATCTCTCCGCGGTTGTGGAATCAATATCCGACATTTCTTCAAGTATCCTGTTTTGGATCTGAAAAGCTTTGTCACATAAAAGCTTCACCTCAGCAAGGCTGTGGCTGGTGATAAGGATAGTCTTGCCTTGTTGACGAAGTTGGATCAGAAAATCATAGATTTCTTTTTGCGCATCAAAATCGAGCCCAGCTGTGGGTTCATCCAGGATTAATAACTTTGGATCCTCCATAATTGCTTGAGCCAGACCTAATCGCTGACGCATGCCTACCGAATAAGTTCGCACCGGCTTTTTCTCATATGGATCCAAGCCAACAAATGACATCGTATCTTGAATAGATTGTTTATCCGCCTTTCCGGAAATCATTGCCAAAATTTCAAGATTACGATAAGCACTTTCCGCGAGCAAAAATCCCGGATGATCGATTAAACTACCAACGGAAACCGGGAATTCAACATCTTTGCCAATTACCTGACCATTTACAACAACCTGCCCTTGGTCTGGATAGATTAGACCGGTAATAATGCGCAAGAAAACGCTTTTTCCCGTACCATTATTCCCGCAAATCGCATAAATCTTCCCTTCGGGTAAATTAAAGTTCAGATTCTCAAGAACTTTTTTGGATCCAAAAGATTTATATATCCCTGTAGCTTCAATAGCAAGCCTGGTGTTGTTATTCTTAAATGAGGTCTCATTTTCTTCAGTCAAAATCGCATTAGGAAACAGCTCCACTTTTACTCCTTTGTTCAAAAGAACTTTCTACTGACTTTTTCAAAAAGACTCTAAAGCACTCTACTTGTATAGAGTACTCAACTAATTATAAATACCTTTAATAGTCCCGTCAAGCGCGGGCATTTATTCATAGCTGTTCTTTTTTGTGGATATGAGTTAATGGCTTTATCCATTTCACTTTCTCCCTAATTCGACCTATTATCATCATTATCCATCCCAAATAAAGAAGCCGAATTTATCAAACCCTGTTATCATTAATCTAAACCTGAATGAGGTCCTCATATGACAGACAAAGAAATTCGAAGCTTTGGCACTTGGCCATCGCAAATTAGCGCGGAGATGATCGGTGCTGGCATACGTCTAAACGACGTGCAATGGGCGCGTGGCGGAGACTGCCTGGTGTGGTCGCAATCTTTTGAA
>Ga0255340_1000969_pt1 | contig 41782 bp, 36 predicted proteins | sample wastewater_treat_7_FD_192417 | JGI IMG/M metagenome (GOLD analysis project Ga0255340, IMG submission 192417) | Wastewater microbial communities from Lulu Island WWTP, Vancouver, Canada - plant10 | ecosystem: Engineered > WWTP > Wastewater > Unclassified | place: Canada: Vancouver, British...
ATATTTGTAATGAAATGCGACTGCAAAAGTACAAAATTATCTAACACAGGAGGTAAAAATGAAAAACAAAGTTTTCTATCTGTTTCTTATAGCCGTTACGGTGGTGATAAGCTCTTGTGGTACCACAAGTTATTATTCTTCCGCATCGTTTGATGACGGCATATACTACAGGCCTACACGCGAATCGAGGGCGGATATGGTTGCAGCCAACAAAGAGTTGCACGAGTCTATGAATAAACCGCAATCATATATTCTGGAGGACGAGGAAGGTAATTACTACCTCGTAGAGGAAGGAACATCTTATGCAGAAAGATTGAGAAAATTCGATAGTCCTACCTACACCTTCTATGTTGATTACGGTGTTTGGAACTCCCCCTGGTACAACCCTTGGTGGGGGTCATACAGATATCCCTATTTCGGTTACCCCTATTACTCGTGGTACAACGGGTTGTATAGTCCCTGGTATGGCGGCTGGTATGATCCATGGTATACCGGCTGGTATGGTGGTTGGTATGATCCTTGGTACTACGGATACGGAGGATATGGCTGGTACTACAACTATTGGAATCCATGGTATTATCACGGATACTATCCAGGACCCGGAAATCCCGGCAACTACTATCAGGATGTTGCTTACGGCAAACGCTCTGTAGCTGACGGCCAGAGTTACCGCAACACTCCACGCACAGTGACATCCGGTAGATCCGCATACACGAGGAGGAGTGAAGGCAGAAGTGCTGACAGTTACAATTCAGGTGGAGTTTATACAGGTGCACGCAGTGCCACCACGTCAAGAAGCGGTAGCGGCACCATCTATCAACGCAATTCAGGCAGCACTACACGCAGTTCAGGTAGTGTGAGTTCGGGCACAACACGCTCCTCACGCAACTCCGACAGTTATAGTTCCGGTAACAGCAGAAATTCTTCAGGCAGCTACAACACCGGTAGCAGCAGGAGTTCTTCAGGCAGCTATAGCACCGGTAGCAGCAGGAGTTCTTCAGGCAGTTATAGCAGCGGCGGAGGCGGATACAGCGGTGGCAGCACCGGCACCAGCAGTAACAGCGGACGCAGCGGTGGCGGAGGTACCGGCGGCAGGAGATAATTCAAAAATCAAAATGTAAATAGACAATGAAAAAGATTACGACAATATTGTTTTCTATCCTGCTGACAACAGGACTTAATGCCCAGACTGCAGGAGAGGCTCTGACATTCTCCCAACAACACTATGAGGGAACGGCACGTTCACTTGCAATGGGCAACGCTTTCACCGCTATTGGAGGCGATTTGGGAGCAATTGCCATCAACCCTGCATCCAGCGCTATATACAGATATTCTCAAATCTCTCTAACTCCTTCGTTTATTACAAGCAATGGCGAAACCGCTTATGGTAATGATAATTTAAAAAACATTTCCTCTGATTCCTTCACAAGGATGGCAATGTCCAATCTGGGGTTTGTCATGGCATTTGATACGGGTAAGTACTCCGGACTTCTAAACTACAACTTCGGTGTAACACTCAACCGCACCAACAGTTTTAACTCCATAATGACCGCTTCTTGCAGGACTGACAAGTCATCCCTTCTGGGATCCATAGCTTCCGGTCTCTCCGGAGTTCATGTATCGGCGCTTGAAAGCACTGATTCGTACGACGCATTCTACAATAACAACCTCTCATGGCCTGAGGTCCTGGCATGGGAAACTTATCTGCTGGCCAATACTCCCGATTCAGATTACGATTACATCGGATCGACCGAAAATATCTACGATAACAGCATCATCGAATTGGGTGGAGAACTCGAACAGAACTATTATCGCAAAATACATGGCGGCACCAACACATTTTCCTTCAACTTCGGAGGCAATATTTCGGACTTCTTCTATTTCGGAGCCAACCTCAATCTTATGAGTCTCACATATGAATTGAACGAGACCTATGGTGAGAGTGCAGTAAATTCAAGGGATTTTCAGGATGGCTTTGAGTCGATGACCTCTACCTACTGGCAGCGCTCGAACGGCTCCGGAGTCAACTTTCAGGTTGGAGCCATAGTGACTCCCATCCCGGGTCTCCGTCTCGGTGCCTCATTCACCTCTCCCACCTGGTATGACATGACCGACAATTGGCAGAGAAATATGACATCATCATTTGTCAATGGCAACTACTATGATGTAGACTCCCCTGTAGGAGCATACAACTATCAGGTCAAAACTCCTATGAGATGGAGTGTCGGAGCCGCATTCACTTTCAGCGACATTGCCCTTATCAGCGCCGACTACGAGAGTGTAAACTATTCGAAAATTGCGATGGCAGACAATAGCGGCAACAAAGATGTTTTTTCGGAGGAAAACAACGAGATTACCAGATATTTCAAAAGAAGTGATATCTTAAGACTTGGAACAGAAGTGTGGCCTTTGAAATTCATGGCTCTCAGACTGGGATACAACTATTACAGTTCTCCTGATCCCGAGTTTTATGATGCGCAGCAATACATTTCCGGAGGTATAGGATTTAAATTAGGCAAAGGCAGGACAACTCTCGATATAGCCTACCGTAGAAGCCTTCGTAATTCCGAAAACTTCACCCTCTACAACGACTACAGCGGCATAGAAGCCCCTGAAGGCACTTACACCTTTAGCAGGGGCAAGCTCCTGTTTACATTCGGATTCAAATTCTAAAGAAGATAGGAGACGGCATTGGGGCCCTCATTCGACAGAAGGTCGATAATCGAGAGGTTCCCGATGAAACCAAATCTATCGGAGAAGACCTGAGTCCAGGTCTTCTCCTTTTTATATTTGGCAAGCAGATTTTCACCACGATACTTTGGTTGTATTATAGTGCGAAAATCTCCTTCGTGGTACTCCTTCTGATAATCTGAGGTCAACTCTATCTCCGCCTTAATGCCGGTCAGTTCGAGACATTTCTCCAGCAGGAGCAGATTCAGATCGAAAAGAAAAGTCTCTTTCCGGTCAAGAATCGGAAAGAGATCATCCATATAATACTCGAAAAAAGGAGATGAGTTGTAAGCCGATAAAATAGCTCTCTTATGCTGCTGGAGCCAGGGTCTTCCGTAGTCTATCCGAACATCACGGATCTGCACCTTTTGATAAGCCTCTTTTAGAACAGGTATTGAGAGAGATTCCTTACCTGCAGCCGAACAAATATTGCAACGATTGCGGTAGGACTGTTTCTGATAAACTTCACACTGCTCAATCATCACCTTACCGCTGCCTGCAATAGCAAAAAAATACTCAACCGGAGGGAAGTACGCGGTAGTCAGTACGGATTGTTCAAACCTAATCATCAATAGAGCTGCTGGCGCCTTTCTTGACGATACCTCTCTTAGAATTGGATATGAAATCCAAAATTACCTTTTTGGCTTCGGTATCCGGGAAGGCTGACTTAACTCTGGAAACGGCATCGGAGATATTCATGCCGGAATCATAGATTACCCTGTAAATCTCACGGATCTCATCTATCTCGTCATGAGTGAAACCGCGGCGACGAAGGCCTACAATGTTGATCCCCTCAAAATTTATGGGATTGCGGGCAGCGAGGATGTATGGAGGGACATCCTTAACTACTCCGGTACCACCTCCTATCATCACATGGGCTCCTATATGTGAAAACTGGTGAATAAGCGTACCTCCGCCAACAATTGCCCAATCATCGACATCAGTCTCTCCCGCCATTCCAACATAACTGGAGAAAATGCAGTTGTTGCCTATGCGGCAATCATGTGCAATATGTACATAAGACATGATGAGGCAGTTGTCACCTACTACGGTAGCATATCTCTCGCTGGCAGCCGTGCCGCGATTGATGGTCACACACTCTCTGATAGTTGTATTGTTTCCAATGATGACGTGGCTCTCTTCTCCATGGAACTTGAGATCTTGGGGTTCTGCTCCGACTACGGCACCGGGGAAAATTTTGCAATTTTCACCTATTCTGACATAATCAAGAATAGTGGCATTGGGTCCTATACGGCAACCATCCCCTATTTCAACATTTCCGGCTATGTAACTGAATGGCCCTATCTCTACATTTCTGCCTATCTTGGCATCAGGATGGATATATGCACCGTGGTAATTCGTTTTAGTTGTCATAAATATATACAATTATCCTGTTTATTCTGTTTATTCTGTTTATTCTATTCGTTCTCTTATGTTCTCCATACTAAATACTCGGAACTTCCTCGCAAACCGCACCACTACACACTACACACTACACACTACACACTACACACTACACACTATACACTATATTATTGTTTTCAAACATAGATTTAAGCGCAGCTGTATTGATGGAGTGCCCCGGCTTTCGGGCAATGATTCTGGCTTTAAGTGGAAGTCCCGCAAGGGCGAAATCGCCAATAACGTCTAGGAGTTTGTGACGGGCACATTCGTTCTCGAAATGAAGAGTAAGATTGTTGAGATATCCCTCAGGTGCCCTTTCAAGGTTTTCAACATTGAAAATTGTTTTGAGACGACGCAGAGTATTTTCATCGACATCATTTTCCACAATTACTATGGCATTATCCATATCTCCTCCTTTGATGAGATTGTGGTTAATAAGAAATTCCAATTCGTGGAGGAAGCAAAAAGTTCGGCAGGGAGCTATTGCAGAAGCGAAGTCATCGCCTTCGGCAAATTGTGCTTTCTGCACTCCGAGCACTTTAGATCCATAGTCAATCTCCACCTCTGCGCTGAAACTGTCAGCCGGCAACACTTGAAGAGAAGAGCCTGTGACAGGATCTTCGAACAAAAACGGTTTGCTTACCTCCAGATATCTTCTGGGCGTATCATATACATGAAGCCCGTCCGCAAGAAACGCCTCAACATAAGGTCTTGAGCTCCCATCCAGAATTGGCAATTCCGCACTGTCAATTGCGACCAGAGCATTGTCAATCCCAAGTCCGGAAAATGCTGCAAGAAGATGCTCGATGGTAATTACATCGACACCGTCCTTAGAGAGGGCCGTACTCCTTGCCGTGCCTGCGATATTGCGCCAAGATGCCTCTATAATAGCCTCTTGGCCGAAGTCAGTCCTTTTGAACACTATACCATGATCCGACGGTGCGGAAAATATTGTCATCCTGCAATGCAGACCCGTATGCAATCCCTTCCCTTCAAAGGTATAACTCTTTTTTACTGTCTTCTGTCTCTCCTTCATTTCTTTGCGCTTGCTTTAAACAAGGCATAAGCCCTCATATAATCTCTGTAACTTATTGCCGGATGTCCCATAAGAGCTTCACCCTCATTTTTGATATTCCCTATTATGCCGCTTTGGGCTGCCAAAGTAGTTTTATCAGCAATAGTAATATGACCGGCAATACCGCTCTGCCCACCCATGATGCATCCTTTTCCAACTTTCACCGAGCCTGCAATGCCACTGAGGGCAGCAATCACTGTATTGTCACCCACTTCCACATTGTGTGCAATCTGACATAGATTGTCAATTTTGACACCTCTTCTGATTATCGTGGAGCCCATTGTAGACCTATCTACTGTCGTGCCGGCACCTATTTCCACATCATCCTCTATAATGACATTTCCGGTCTGCGGAATCTTTCGATACGAGCCATCTTCACGCGGAGCGAAACCGAAACCGTCGGAACCGATAACCGCATTTGCGTGAAGTATGACATCTTGTCCTATTACGCAATCACGGTAAATGCGTACGCCCGGATAAATAACAGTATTGTCGCCAACTGTCACCCCGTCACCAATATAAACCTGTGGGTAAATATGACAATTTTTTCCGATGGTCACTTTTTTACCGATAAAAGTACCGCGTCCCACAAAGGTGCCAAACCCTATCTTTGACGAAAAAGGACGGCAGACGAAAAGGCGATTGCTTCTTGGACGGCTCTTCTTTAGAGTGTTGAAAAAGTCGAGAAGTACTGCAACCGATTCGTAAGCATTGTCAACCTTGACAAGAGTTGCAGGAATCGTTTGACGTGGCTCAAACGAGCTGTTAACCAGCAGGATTGAGGCTTTCGTCGTATAGACGTAGTGTTCATACTTGGGATTTGCAAAGAAGCATATTGTACCCGGACGCCCCTGCTCTATCCTCGCAGGAGCAGATACCCTGACCTGCGGATCCCCAACTACTTCTCCACCGAGGTGTTCTGCTATCTTTTGTGCCGTAACATCCATATATCAGACATTATTCATAAATAATCTTATATGCCCCTTCATAAAATATGCCAAAAATATAACAAAAATTTGCCGTTTAACATAGAATTGCTAACTTTGCGGCAGATATAGTGAAAGAGATAGGGGACGTGTAGTCCCCTTATTTTTTAAAGAATATCCAAATGATGATACAAAAAGAGAAGATAGAAGAGATTTTAGCGGAGTTTCTCGCACAAAGAAGCGACCTTTTTTTAGTGGATGTCAAGGTAAGCAAGGAGAATGACATTGAGATTGTCATAGAAATAGACAAAGGGTTTCTCTCTCTTGACGACTGCGCAGATATAAGCCGTTTCGTAGAGTCCAAGCTGAATCGGGATGAGGAAGATTTCTCACTTACAGTGGGCTCTGCAGGTCTTACAGCTCCCTTCAAGGTGTTAAGACAGTATCGCAAGGCACTTGGCTCCGAGATTGAACTCACACTCAAAAGCGGAGGACGTATTAATGGTATGCTGACTGCCGTTTCGGAAGAGGGAATCACTTTTTTGACCAAAGTGTCCGAAAAGGTTGAGGGAGAGAAAAAGAAAGTAATCAGGAAAATTACCGAAGAATATACTTTTGATAAGATAAAATCGGCAAAACCAGTAATTAATTTTGGCAAATAAAATAATAGATAAAACAACAAAAAAATGGAAGGTTTAAACCTAGTCAGCACATTTGCTGAATTCAAAGATCAGAAAAACATCGACAGGGCCACCATGATGGGCGTGCTCGAGGAGGTATTCCTCTCACAGCTTAAGAAGATGTATAGCGAAAACAGTGACTTCGACATCATCATCAACATTGATAAGGGTGACCTCCAGATTTTCTGGAACAGGGAAGTAGTGGAAGAGGTTAGCGACCCCATGACTGAGATTTCTTTCGAAGAGGCCAACAAGATTGACGAATATGACCTTGGAGAGGAGTGTTCTGTGGAGATAAAACTCTCCGACTTCGGCCGTAGAGGCATTCTTAACCTTAGGCAAAGTCTTTCGGGACGTATCATGGATATTGAGAAGGCCAACCTTTACAACAAGTACAGCACAAAAGTCGGTGATCTTTTTGTAGGCGAGGTTTATCAGGTTTGGAAGAGGGAAGTAGTACTCAGAGATGATGAAGGCAATGACTTGATTCTCCCCAAAGAGGAACAGATCCCAGGAGATTTCTTCAGGAAGGGTGACACTGTGAGAACCATCATCAAAGAGGTCAAATTCAACAACAACACACCCGTGATTATTCTTTCACGTACATCGACCGACTTCCTCGCAAGACTTTTCGAGCAGGAGGTTGCAGAAATTTTCGAAGGTCTGATAACCATCAAGAAAATTGTCAGGATACCCGGAGAAAGAGCTAAAGTTGCCGTAGAATCATATGACGAGCGCATTGATCCGGTTGGAGCCTGCGTAGGTGTAAGAGGTAGCCGTATTCACAGCATAGTCCGCGAATTGCGCAACGAAAATATTGACGTTATCCCCTGGACCAACAACAAGTCGCTGCTCATAACCAGAGCACTCAGTCCTGCAAAAATCTCTTCTATGACATTCAATGAAGAGGCTAAACAGGTGAATGTATATCTCAAACCCTCCGAGGTTTCCCTCGCAGTGGGTAAGGGCGGCAGCAACATTAACCTTGCAGGCGAACTTGTCGGCTATAAACTTGAGATTTACCGCGATGATGACGGTCTAGAACCTGAAGAGGATGTATTGCTTACAGAATTCAGCGACGAAATTGATACCTGGATTATAGAGCAACTGCAGAAAATAGGTTGCGATACTGCAAAAAGCGTTCTGGCACTTTCAGTTGAAGACATCGTAAAGAGGGCCGACCTTGAAGAAGAGACCGCAATCGAAGTACAAAGAATCCTCAGAGCGGAATTTGAAGAGTAGTTTTAACAATTAACATCGGGAGAAAATATATGTCAGATCAGAAACAATACAGAATAAAACAGGTAGCGACTGCCTTTAACATAAGCACAAGCACACTGCTCGATTTCCTTAAAAAGAAGGGACAGGGCAGCGACCTGACCATCACGTCCAAAATTTCGCAGGATATCTACGATATGGTTGCAAAGGAATATGGACAGGATAAGGCCATTAAGGACGAATCAAAGAAGATTGTAAGGAAAGTGATGGCAATCACCGATATGGAGCACCGCAATGAGCAACATGAAGAAGAGCCGGTCAAAGAGGTCATAATAACGAGCGAAGTTCTGTCAAGCCCGGAGAAACAGGTAAAAACTCCCGATCCTGTGCCTGTAGAGGCAGTCCCCGAGAGCAAGCCGGAGATCTCAGGTGTCAAGGTTACCGGACATATCGATCTTGACGAGAAAAAAATCACAACCCGACCAAAACCTAAGCAGGAAAAGACGGAAACTCCGAAAGCGGATCCTAAAAAGGTGCATGAAACACCTTCCGAATCCGAGAATAAGAAAACCACTTCCCCAAAGAAGAGCACGGCCCCCGCACAGGAAGAAAAGCCGAAAGAGGCCAAACAGGTAAAGAGTCATGTACGAAAGTTACCGGGCCCTAAAGTCGTCGGCCATATAGATATTTCCCAATTTGAGAAAAGGGAGAAACCTAAGAGCGATAAGACTGAGCAGCAGAGTGAAAAGAGAAGTAAAGGCAAGAGGGAGCGTATCCAAAATAGCAAAAGGGTGGATGTTACTAAGGAGCATCCGGATCACAAGAAGCAGAAGGAAGCTCATGGCGGAGGCAAGGGTAGATATAGCAAGAAAGATCGCTTCAAATCAGTACGCCCCGAAATTGATGAAGACGAGGTACAAAAGCAAATAAAAGAGACCTATGCCCGCATGACTGAGGGTAGGGGAAAGACCAAGGGATCAAGGCGCCGCCGTGAAAAGAGGGAAATTTTTTCCCAGAAGGCACAAGAGGAGCAGATTCTTCAGGAACTTTCCAGTAATATTCTCAAGGTGACCGAGTTCGTTACAGCCAACGAACTTGCTATCTTAATGAACAACACTCCGGTAACCAAAGTTATAGAGGCATGTATGAACCTTGGAATGATGGTTTCCATCAACCAGCGTCTCGACGCTGAAACACTCGTGCTTGTAGCAGAAGAGTTTGGCTATGAGATTGAATTTGTGACAGTGGAAACCCAAGGTGCCATAGAGCAGGAAGAGGACAAGGAAGAAGATATGGTTGAGCGTCCGCCCATTGTTACCGTTATGGGACACGTAGACCATGGTAAAACTTCGTTGCTTGACTATATCCGCAAGGCTAATGTGATTGCAGGTGAGGCAGGTGGTATTACTCAGCATATCGGTGCCTACAACGTACAACTCCCTTCAGACAGACGTATTACATTCCTCGACACTCCCGGCCACGAGGCATTTACAGCGATGCGTGCACGCGGTGCCAAGGTCACAGACGTTGCCATCATCATTGTGGCGGCTGACGATGCCATAATGCCCCAGACAGTGGAGGCAATCAGCCACGCTCAAGCAGCAGGAGTACCGATGATTTTTGCAATCAATAAAATTGACAAGCCGGGCGCCAATCCGGAGAAAATCAAAGAACAGCTAGCCAATATGAATATTCTGGTAGAGGATTGGGGCGGCAAATATCAGTGCCAGGAAATATCAGCCAAGAAAGGTATCAATATCAAGGAACTGCTTGAAAAAGTCCTTCTCGAAGCAGACCTGCTTGAACTGAAGGCCAACCCAGACAAACGTGCTATCGGTAGTGTCATCGAGTCCTCACTTGACAAGGGCCGCGGTTATCTGGCTACAGTTCTTATCCAATCGGGCACACTGAAGTTAGGCGATGTCATGCTCGCCGGATCTTACACCGGTCGTGTCAAAGCCATGTTCAATGAAAGAGGTCAGCACATTACTGAAGCAGGTCCCTCAACGCCTGTATCAGTGCTTGGTCTCAATGGAGCCCCCACTGCAGGTGACATACTAAACGTTCTCGAAGATGAGAAAGAGGCACGCGAGATCGCCAATAAGAGAGAGCAATTGATCCGTATACAAGGCATTCATACACAGCCCCACATTACTCTCGAGGAAATAGGACGTCGTATCGCGCTGGGCAACTTTAAAGAACTCAATATCATCGTCAAGGCTGATGTGGACGGATCCGTCGAAGCCCTTGCCGACTCACTTATCAAACTCTCTACAGAGGAGGTTCAGGTCAAGGTAATCCACAAAGCTGTGGGTGCTATCTCTGAGAACGATGTAATGTTGGCTTCAGCATCCAATGCTGTAATTATAGGATTCCAGGTTCGTCCTTCTATGGAAGCGCGCAGACTTGCTGAGAGTGAGAGTATCGAAATACGTATATACTCAGTAATTTACGATGCTATCAACGAGGTCAAGAGCAGTATCGAAGGTATGCTCGCCCCCTTGGAGAAAGAGGAAGTTACTGCTACTGCAGAGGTGCGCGAAATTTTCAAGATTTCCAAAGTTGGTACAATCGCCGGCTGTATGGTTAAGGAGGGTAAACTGACCCGTACATCAAAGGTAAGGGTAATCCGAGACGGTATTGTAATCTATACAGGCAAACTTGGATCGCTGAAGCGATTTAAGGATGACGTAAAGGAGGTAGCTTCAGGATTTGACTGCGGTCTGAATATTGACGGATTCAACGATGTCAAAATAGGTGATATAATCGAGGCCTACACCATAGTTGAAATCAAGCGCAAACTCTAATCTGACAATAGTAAAAGTAGATCCCGGGAGTGCCATACGGCGTTTCCGGGATTTTCTTTATTGGAAGGATTGTAGTAAAAACTATCTATACCGAAGTCAATGGCCCCCACTATATCATTGGGATAATCATCCCCGATCATAATGGTACGAGGTTTGATTTTTTCATCAATCTCCACTCCTTCCCCGCAAAGGGTCTCAAGTGCCTTTTGAAAAATGAGCGGGTCGGGTTTGTGAACTCCCACCTCTTCCGAAATCATCACTGCACTGAAAAAGTGGTCAATCCCCGAAACACGGAGTTTGCGGTATTGTACCTCTCTGAATCCGTTGGAGACAATCGCCATCTTTCCGCCACGTGCGGCAATAGCCTCGAGCACTTCGCGTGCTCCCGGCATAAGAATATTACCCAGAGCCATGAAATCGAGGTAATCCTTTCCCATCTGCTCTGCGGCATCTACGTCATCTATGCCGTAATGTTCTTTTAAAGTTTTGTGGAATCGTTCACGTCTAAGATACTCCTTAGCAATCAGTCCGGCCTCATAATCATCCCAGAGACGGCGGTTGATCACTTCATATCTTTCGAAAAAAATCTCCCTCTTCCCTATCGGTAGATTCCATTTGTTAAGCAGCATCTCCATTGCTGCATAGGCATTAGCGTCAAAATCCCAAAGGGTCCTGTCAAGGTCCAGAAGAAAATAGTCGTAATTCTCAATTATCATCGGCTACTTGCAGTAATAGTCAATCATTCTTTGGATTGCAGCGTTGCATACCGGACAGAAGCCCTCGGCGGTGTTGCTTTTCATACGACAATCTAAATAGGGTCTGAAAATTCCTTTGGCGGAGTATCCTCCCCCTTCAAATGCCCCTACAACTCCTTTGTAAGCCTCTTCGTTGGGAGTGGGCAGAGGAGTGCCTTCTTGTAGCATCGAAGCCCATTTGGAAGAAAAATCAGCCAATGTGGTCAGGTTTGGTTCCCAGGGTTCTACTGACATATCATACATGTCTTCATATGCGACTTCGGAATCGTAATATTCGTCGCCAAGACCGGCAAAACTGTGCCCGAATTCGTGTACGAGGACTTCAGCTTCATATTTGTTGTCCGACATACCCAGACCATAGTAATTGTAGATGCCTCCGCCACCATATTTGTCAACATTCACAATGACGTAAATTGCATCACAGGGTGCATTTGAAACCAGTTGCGCTACTTTTTTGTGGTCGGGGGCAGTAAGATATCTCTCTATGTAGAATGTATGGAAATGGGAGTCGGCAACAGTATTTTTCCAGATATTCTGATGGGGAATATCGGTGCCCGAATCCACGGAAGCAGACTCCACAGCCCAGACATTGAAATCACTTTTGCGCGATTTATAAGGCTCAATATCAAAGAGATAGCCGGAGAATTTTTCCACATCTCGACGATATTTCTCCATCTCATCCGACGTGTAACCTTCAGCGACAAAGACTAGGTCAACTTTGTTTTCGGAAGCACCGTTGTACAACACCTTTACAACTTCAAAAGTGTTTTCACAATCTCTATTTATGGATACATCATTGGGATCAATTTCAAAAGAGAAAAGTGGAGACAATTGGCCGCTCCTTTTTATTCTCTCCGATATCACAACTCTAACCTCCTTTTTGGGAAAAGGTATTCTCAAGGAGTTGGAAAATGCTTTGTCCACCTTTGAAGCCTCCGGAGTGGTCCTCCATTCGGCAAAAAGGGAGCAAAAGCCCTGAGAAAAGATCTTTTTCCCGTCGAACGTATAGAGATCAATCATATACTCACCATAGTCGAAATCCGGTATCAGATGAGCTCTTGTGCCGCTCCACTCCTTCTCGAAGTGGAGTCCGTCAAGATAGACGCTCTGGTTTTGCGAGTTACCGGCAAACATCAGGTCAATCCTGAGCCTGTCCGTAGTAAAATGATCACTGTATCTGACCTGCGCGCTACAGGAGTTGGTCAGCAGCACCAGTATCAGAGCTGCAATATTTAAAAAACATTTCATATCTATGGTGAATTAAATTCCGGTATAATTATGCGGCGTAATGGCCCTAAGCTCTTTCTTTACCTCTTCAGATACATCGAGGGTATCAATAAAGGCAGCTATTGAAGCAGCGGAAATGTGCTGATTGCCGCGGGTCAGCTCCTTAAGAGTTTCGTAGGGGTTTGGATAGGACTCTCTGCGAAGGATTGTCTGGATAGCCTCAGCCACCACCGCCCAGTTGGCATCAAGGTCCGCTTCAAGTGCAGGATGGTTGAGTATGAGCTTATCCAGACCTTTGAGCAATGATTTAAGTGCAAGCAGAGAGTGCGCTAAAGGTACTCCAACAGTGCGCAATACAGTTGAGTCGGTCAGATCACGCTGCAATCTGGACAAGGGAAGTTTGGCCGCCAGATGTTCGTAGAGAGCATTTGCCACTCCTAGATTGCCTTCGGCATTCTCGAAATCGATGGGGTTGACCTTGTGCGGCATTGCAGAAGAGCCCACCTCTCCCGCTTTCACCTTCTGACGGAAATACTCCATCGAAATATATGTCCAGATATCACGGCAAAGATCTATCAGGATTGTATTTATACGTTTGAGATTGTCAAACAGGGCTGCAAGATTGTCATAATGCTCTATCTGTGTTGTGGGATAAGAACGCTTCAGACCTAATATACTCTCCACGAAATGAGCTGTAAATCCATTCCAGTCTATTGAGGGATAGGCAACGTGATGGGCATTCATATTACCGGTGGCTCCACCGAATTTGGCAGGGTAAGGGAGAGCTGTCAACTGGGATTTCTGTTCTTCCAAACGTGCGGTAAAAACTCCTATTTCTTTGCCGAGTCTCGTAGGTGATGCAGGCTGACCGTGAGTACGTGCAAGCATAGGCACCTGAGCCCATTCCTGTTCCATCTTCCGGAGAACAGCAATAAGGTTATCAAAAACCGGCATATAAACATCCCTGATGCCTTCCATCAGTGAAAGAGGTACGGAAGTATTATTGATGTCCTGAGAAGTGAGACCAAAGTGGACAAACTCTATGTACCGCTCCAGGCCCATCTTACTGAATCTTTCCTTGATGAAATATTCTACCGCCTTGACATCGTGGTTGGTGATTTTCTCGGTAGATTTTATTTCCGATGCCTCTTCGAGAGTGAATTCCTGATAGATTTTCCGCATCGCGGTAAAAAGCGAACGGTCAACTCCTTTGAGCTGCGGCAGGGGAATTTCACACAGCGCAATAAAATACTCGATCTCCACCCTTACTCTGTAACGGATGAGCGCAAATTCTGAAAAATAATCACCAAGTTGCTCAGTATGAGCACGGTATCTGCCATCAACGGGCGATATTGACATCAAAGGGTCCAGCATACTCCATTTGTTAAATACGAATTACAAATGTACAGATTTATTTCAAAAATTCATAGAGAGTTACGCATCTGCGGGCTGCAGCAACATCATGGACTCTCAAAATATCGGCTCCTGCAAGCAGGGCCTGCAGATGGAGTGCAGAAACTGCATCCAGAGACTCATCAGGAGTTAAGCCGAGGGGCTGATATATCATTCTTTTACGAGAAATACCCACAAGAATTCTCCTTCCACACTTGGCCAACTCCGGCAATCCTTTGAAAAGACGATAGTTATCCTCAATACTTTTGGAAAAACCGAAACCTGGGTCAAGGACCCAATCTCTCACACCAGTAGCAGCTGCAAGTTCCCCGAAGTTCCTGAAATAATCTGCAACCTCCGCTACCACATCCTCATACTCATAATTGTCGTGCATCGTTATACAATCGCCCTTGCGGTGCATTGCGATATACTCCAGATCCAGTTCGGCAACTCTCTCCAACATCCCGGGATCCTCTTCTCCAGCAGAAATGTCATTGACAACGAAAGGGCCCGTAACATCATAAACCCTACTCACAATCTCCTTTCTGTAAGTATCCACTGAAAATCTCACCCCCGAAAAACGTGAGGCAAAGAGTTGCACTACCTGTGACAACCTATCCCACTCCTGCTCCAGAGAGACGGGGACCATATTAGGACGTGTGGAAACGGCACCGATATCTATGCTATCGGCTCCCTGCTCAAGCATTGTCTCAACCCTCGCAATAAAGGCATCCTTCTCTTTCGCACGACTTTGCGCAAAAAAGGAGTCGTCATTGACATTGACGATTCCCATAATTTCTACTCTATGTTTTTCCATAATCCGAAGATATAAATTAACTTTGTGGAACGAAATACAAATATAAACATTTATGCTGATAGTACTCGAAGGACTTGATGGAGCGGGCAAATCCACACAGCTCAAGATGGTTTCCAATTATATGGAAGCCCGCGGCCACAAGGTCGAATATCTCCATTTTCCCAGATTTGATGCTCCTGTTTTCGGGGATCTCATCGCCGGATTTCTCAGAGGAGATTTCGGCTCGATTGAGCAGGTTCACCCTCAACTTGTAGCGCTGCTTTTTGCGGAGGATCGCAGAGATGCCGCCCCTATGTTGCGCAACTGGCTTGATGAAGGACGATGCGTTGTGCTTGACAGATATTACTACTCCAACATTGCATTTCAGTGCTCAAAGCTTGAATCAGCCGAAGAGGCGCGCCGTCTCAGAGACTGGATTATAGATGTGGAGCTCGGACATTTCGGCATTCCGGCACCGGACCTCAACCTGTTTCTCGATGTACCTATAAATTTTGTTGATTCAAAGCTAAGTGCCTCTCGCCAAGGAAAAGACCGCGCCTATCTTGAGGGTAAAAACGACATCCACGAGGCCGATATCGACTTCCAGGTCAAGGTTAGGAACATATATCTGGAGCAATGTGCTTTGGATGCGAACTTCAAGAGAATAGACTGCAGTGACGGATACGGAAACATGCTTCCGGCAAACGACATTTTCATCAAAATAAGAACGGAGTTAGAGGCATTGTCATGAAGTTATCAAAAGCTCTGTGTCGGCTAATATTCGGCCTTACATTCATACTTTCAGGTTTTCTAAAGCTTACCGACCCCATCGGTACCGGACTGATTATCCGGGAGTATCTCGAGGTTTTTCATATGGGGTTCCTCAATTCTGCTTCAGTTGGTATCGGCATTGCACTTTCAGCGATAGAATTTCTTATCGGCATATCAATTCTCCTTGGATTGAGGATGAAGTTTTTTACCTGGTTGGGACTTGGCTTTATCTCCTTTTTCACCTTGCTCACGCTCTATCTGGCCATATTCAATCCAATCACTGATTGTGGGTGTTTCGGTGAGGCAATCCACCTGACTAATTTGGAGACTTTCTACAAAAATCTTGTGCTGCTAACCTGTGCGCTAGTGCTATTCTTCAATCGAAAAAGTTTTATACCCATCGCTGTTGCAGCTTTTGAGTGGGTAAGTGTGGGACTCTTCCTATGCTTAGCACTCCTGATTGCAATTCCTACATATTATAATATTCCCCAGATAGATTTCACTGCCTACAAGGTAGGAACCGACCTTGATATGCTGGCAAAAGAGTCGCATGCCGAATATGAAACTATTTTCATCTACTCAAAGGAGGGCAAGGAGCAGGCGTTTCACCTTGATGCTCTGCCCGATTCCACCTGGATCTACGTCGATTCCAGGACAAAATTGGTTTCAGGCTCGGAGAAACTTGCTCAAATTGATCTTTCACTTAGGGATTCCGTCGGAGAGTATAATAAAGAGATACTCTTGCAAGAAGGCCATCTGGTAGCGGGAGTAATATGGAATCCCGAGGAAATGAATCCGCAAATGTGGAGCAACCTTGCTCTACTGCAATCTGAGGCACTTTCAGCCGGCAGCAAATTTATTCTGCTTAGCACCGTAAGAGAGTTTAACGATACTCCTTCAGAAGAAGTTTTTCCTCAGGAAATCATCTACACAGTTGACCGTAAAGCACTAATGACACTTGTACGCTCAAATGGAGGTGGAGTCTATTTTGACAACGGGACAATCATTCACAAATGGCCTTCGCGCAGGATTACATCTGAAAGAATTTCCGCTATTCTATCTGAAGATAGTGACCAGGTGGTTCTGAATGACTCCATCCACCAACGTCTCTATATCAACATCCTACTCATAAGCATCATTCTAATCGTAATCCTGATGCGCTATTTCTGCAAGTTCTTTTATACACACAAAGAATAGGTGCGAGTTGCGGGGTGCAGGGTGCGTGTTAGTTTTGAGTGTGGAGTTATAAGTATCGAGTTGCAGGGTGCAGGGTAGTTCTGAGTATGGAGTATGTAGTTGAAAGTTCGGATTTTTGAATTCCGAGTGTTTATTATTAATATGCCTTCCCTTCATTCCTGTACCCATAATTGTCATAATAAAATAAGCCACCCCATTACTGAAGTGGCGAGCCTTAGTATTTTCCACCTAAGGGGATAATCTTATGATATATAAAGATTCTGACTTTTGTATTTTGAGTCAAAAGAGGTATGTCGCACGAAATACAAGGAGCTCAGAACAACTGACTTTGTCTCGTAACCCACACCCCGAAACGTGCACCACGTACCCTGCAACACGTAACTACACACTACATACTACCCACTACACACTATTTAAACGCTTGCTCACTTAAGCCTGGGCCGTCGAGGGCCATTTTGCGGAAATAATCGGGGACTTCCCTTCCAAGGAGTGAGTCCACATAGAGTTTGGCGATATATTGCGATAACATGAATCCATGTCCGCGCATACCGGTAAAGAGTCCCCTGGCAGGGTCTACGATATAACGTGGCTCTATGTAATATCCGCTCCATGTGGCCTGGAAACTCATTCCACTCAGTTGCGGAATCCAATCCGAAAACACCTCCGCCACTATTTCGAGAAATTCTCGAGTACCTGCTTTTAAATTCCTAAGTGTATCCGTTGCGTCATTGGCCGGCGAAGCACATCCTATAATCTGCCCTGTTTCTGCAAGCTGCTGGCCGTAAACTGCCGAGAAACCTTTGTATTTACGACGATCGATAAGCATATCGAGAGGAGCTCCGTTCTTGCCCAACAATGGGAGACGCTTGGTAATAAAAGCCTGGTGACGCACAGGGAACAATCCTGTCTCAATGCCGAGCTGTTTTGCAAATTTCTCCGCATTGGCTCCAAGTGCGTTGACAAATATTTCCGTCTGATACCTCACATATTTGCCGTCGGGATGCTTGACAAGCAATTCGTAGAGACCGCCATTTTTCGCAACATTTATAAGTTCCGTATTCTCGAAAACAGTACCTCCGGCATTGATTCCAAGATGGCGCACCAAATCAATGGTACGACCCGGAGAAGCCTGCCAGCAATCTCTCGATATGAGGGCATGACTGTAAATATCGAGATCCGGATTGAAATAGTCCGATATTTCCCGTTTGAAATCCTTTTTCTCTACCATATAGGCATCCGACCAGGCAATTGAGGCCTCAAGAGCCTTATAATTGGCCTCGTCGTGTGCGAAGCTTATATATCTGATAAGTCTGTAATCAATATTTCCCTTGGATTGTAGGTCCTTGAAAATCTCGAGATTGTTCTTAGCAATATCTGCAAGTGCAGGAAGTGAAAAAGCAGGACGGCCGCCGGCAATATTTCTCCATGAGCTGCCGTGATCCATATTGATCAAAACAGGTGAAAAACCAGCCTCTGCCAAATATCTGAAGGTAGCACTGCCGGCTATTCCACCTCCAGCCACAAAAGCACCCACCTTAACGGGAGTCTGTTTGGTAAAGCGGCCGGATGTAATGAAGGTTCCACCTCCTTCGCGATTGGAGACTGCGCCGATCTCAACCAGATTGGCCATAGGTCCTCGTGGAGTAAACTCGCCAATTACCTCTATCCCGTGGTTGCGTAGCGCCTGACGTGCTCTCTGGAGGCATCTGCTACCTCTGCAGACTCCCATACCTATGCGGGTGATGTGTTTGAGCTCCTGAGCCGTGATGCTTGTGCGATTACCCATCATTTTCAGGAGTTGTTCGAGGTTGACATCCTCACAGTGACAAATAAAAGTATCAGCCAAAGCTCCTTTATCCGAATCCACTTTGGGTACCGTCTGCATTTCCGGCGGCTCCGGATATTGCTCTTTAACTATGAATCCGCGCGCTTTAAGCAGGTCATCAGGGGAGCTCTCATCGTAGATTTCAGTAGCCTTGACTATAGCTACATTGGTACGGTTGGGCTTTGTAAGGATACGCTCGATGATACCCTCTCCTACCTTTTTACCATCGTTGTCCACGAGAAAAACCTCGCTTCCACTCTCCGCTGAGTATTCGATAGGCAGATAAAGCTGCTTTTTATCCGTACGGTAGCCGAAAATCGCAAGTCCCGGACACTGTGACACACATTCCATACATCCGATGCACTTATCGTAATCGATAAACGGCACTGTGGAGGTGGAACTCTTTGTAATAGCCCCGTGTCGGCAGGCAAAAGAGCAGGGATTGCAGGCAAAGCCGTAGAGGCAATCCAGCAGGACAAATCCACCTTTGGCCATACGCTCGGCAGAAGGTTTGCGCGGCTCCTCAAGAATCCGTTTGGGATGCTGCTGAGAGTCTATATATTCCTTTGAAATGGTAAGGTATTCATCATAATCAATCCTGCGGCCGAGTGCCTGCATGATCTCAAAAGCACACTGACGACCCCTGAGCACCGCAGAAGTACCCTCACCGATACGCACCGCATCTCCAACTCCATGACATGCAAGTCCGAATACCTGATGTCCTTTGCGCAGCAGCTGATTGTCAGGAATAAGTCCTGTGCAAATATTAATACAGTCAATACCATCTATGCGGCGTTCCGTACCCGGAATCGCCTTGAAATTTTCACATCGTGCGATTATGGCTCCGGTGATGCCGCTGCGATCTTCATTTGGTATTGCCTCAAGCAAAATATGTGAGGTCATTATAGGAATGCCGAGACGGCGCACACGATTGGCCTGAACAGGGAATCCTCCCTCGCGGGGCATAGCCTCGATAATGGCCTTGACACGGGCACCTGCCTGCATTGCCTGATATGAGGTAAGATAACCTATATTGCCGGCCCCTACAGTGAGAATATTCTTTCCGAGAAGCGTATACTCCTTGTTCATCATCCTCTGGACTACAGCTGCAGTATAGACTCCGGGAACATCGTCGTTTTTTAGTGGAGGCATGAATGGCAATGCCCCCGTGGCTATCACAAGTTGTTCTGCTTCAATGTAGAATATCTCCTGGGTAACAATATTCTTGACGGCAATAAGTTTCCCTTCCAGGATATCCCATACGGTGGAATCGAGAAAAATCCCTTCCTGACTATCTCCTGCAAGGGTTTTAGCTATATCAAATCCTCTCATTCCCCCAAACTTGCGATCACGTTCGAAGAAAAAGAACTGGTGTGTCTGCATCAGGAACTGGCCACCGATCTTGTCATTGTTATCTATGACGAGATTGTCAACCCCTGCCTTGTTGAGCTCTTCACGTACTGCCAGACCGGCGGGGCCGGCTCCGATTATAGCTACCGTCGTGCGGTAGGTGCGTTTTGGAGTGTCAGTGACAAAACCCTCCGGCAATGCCGCCATCACCCCTTTTTCTCCTGCGGAATTTGCATCTCCAATGCGTTCGACTACCTTGACATCATCAACTTTAGTGATACATATCCTGCGGATTGTGCCATCTACCAACATTTCACAGGCACCGCATTTACCGATACCACATTCCATGGAACGATGACGTCCTAAAAGACTGTGTTGGTGAACCGGATATCCAGCCTGGTGAAGTGCAGCGGCGATGGTATGACCTCTCTGTCCTCGAACAGGAGTGCCTTCAAATAGAAATTCCACAAGATCCTCCTGTGGAATATCCAGAATGGGATGATTTGTTATTTTATACATAAAACCAAGTGCATTAAGAAATGCCAAATTTAGCCTTTTTTTATAGAAAAAGAAACTTTTTCAAAATAGTCCGTTTCAACACGGATAGTTTACGGGAAAGAAGATATCTTGCAACATTGTTAAACTAATAAAAATGGAGGTAAACAATGAAAAGATTTGTGTTGATGGGGGTTTTATTCTCCATCATTATGGCATCCTGCAATATGGGTGCCTTCCCTGAAGGCCGGGCATCACTCTCATTCTCTTTTGCCACGCCGCTGAAAACTACCGTTACAAAAGCCGGATCGCTGCCGGACACCAACTCATTCATTCTGCTGGTCAGAAGCAACACCGGAGAGACGCTTTACAACGGGCTTTACGGATCGAGGCCGGCGGAAATTGGCGTACCCGCAGGCACATATGAAGTCTCCGTACGCTCTATTGAATTTGAAAAGCCCGCATTCGAGATGCCGCAGTACGGTGACAGCAAAATCATCGTCGTATCAAACGGAGAAAAGGTCTCCGTGGCATTTCTCTGCAAACAGCTCAATTCGGGCATGAAGTTCTCATTTTCTGAAAACTTTCTTAAAAAGTACAACAGCGGATGTATCTTGCTGGAACAGGAGGCCGGCAGTCTGGAATATCTCTTTACAGAGAATCGCACCGCTTACCTCAAAGCGGGCAATGTCAGCATCTGCCACAAGACCGCTTCAGCAAATGTGCCATTATTCAGCCGCACTCTTGGAGCCGGTGACATCTACAACATTGCACTTGATGCATCATCAGCCCAATCAAGTTCGGAGTTTACAATAGCATTAGACACGACTGCTGTGCACATCAATGAAAAGGTGGTCATAGGCGAAGAGTTTAACGGTGCAGACGGAAGTAGTGCACAACAGGCTGTTTCGGTATCCCAAGCCAGAAATCGCATCGGAGACACGCTCTGGGTGTGGGGATACATCGTAGGGGGCGATATGAGTTCATCGGTGGTGACATTTGTCGGCCCATTTACAAAGGATTCACATATTGCTATTGCGGAAAATGCCTCTGAAAAGAGCCGTGACGGCTGTTTTTCAGTCGAACTCTCAAAAACAGCCGTTAAAAGCGCCCTGAATCTGGTTTCAAATCCCTCCAACCTCGGACGTAAGGTCTTTCTCAAAGGGGTTGTTGTGGAATCCTATTTCGGCCTCAACGGCCTGAAAAAAGTTTCGGAATATGGTATGTAGTGTGTAGTGTGTAGTATGAAGTTGGGGAGTGAGAGGTGATGAATGCGCGTTATAAGAAATTTGGTGATTTTAGGGATTTAATTGTTTACAAAAAAGCTTTTAAACAGGGTTGTGAAATTTTCGATTTGACTCTCTCATTTCCCAAAGAAGAGCAATATTCGCTAACTAGCCAAATCCGTCGTTCGACTAGATCTGTTTGTGCAAATTTAGCGGAAGCTTATAGAAAAAGGAATTATTTAAAACACTTTTTATTGAAAATTACCGATTGTTTAGGTGAAAATAGCGAAACATTTGTGTGGTTGGAATTTGCAAGGCAACATACATATATTGCAGAAGAGCTATTTCTACAACTTTGTGCCTCAAACACTGAAATAACAAAACTTTTAATATATATGTATAAAAATCCGAGTAAATTTGGTGTTAAAGAATAAGACAGAACTCGGAACTATAAACTTACTACACACTACATACTCAGAACTACACACTAAAAAAAGAGTTCGGAATTTTTCCGAACTCTTTTTCACATTCCTCCATCCACAACTATAGTCTGACCTGTAACATAACCGGAAAGGTCGGAGCCTAGGAAGAGAGCCACATTTGCCACATCTTCGGGAGTAGCTGAACGACGGAGGGCAATCATCTTGATCCATCCCTGACGCACCTCTTCGGGAAGTGCATCGGTCATTTCGGTCTCTACGAAGCCGGGAGCTATGCAGTTGACACGAATGCCGCGTGAACCCATCTCCTTGGCAATACTCTTCGACAGGCCTATCATTCCTGCTTTTGAAGCGGCGTAGTTGCACTGTCCTGCATTGCCGGAAATGCCTACGATAGAGGTCATGTTGATTATGCTGCCACCTCTTTGGCGTGCCATCACGGGTACCACAGCATGGGTAAAGTTGAATGCGGATTTGAGATTTACCGAAAGGATTTCATCCCACTGATCTTCGCTCATTCTCATAAGAAGGCCGTCCCGAGTCACTCCCGCATTGTTGACCAGTATGTCGATTCTCCCAAAATCGGCCATTACCTGCTCCACAAGCTCGTGTGTCTGCTTAAAATCAGATGCATCTGAGGTATATCCTTTGCATCGCACTCCAAGAGCTGTTACCTGAGCCACGGTATCGAGAAAGTGCTTGCTCTCGCTTCGTGCCGTAAATGCAATGTCTGCGCCTTCACTGGCAAATTTGATGGCAATTGCCTTGCCTATTCCCCGTGATGCACCGGTTACCAGTGCAATTTTTCCCTTAAGTAGTCCCATTTCGCTATACGTTATTGTATCCTATCCTCCAATTTGTCATTGTCCACAAGAGCAAATGAAAGTCTGCTTTTGACACACAATCTTCCATCCACATATCCGCTAGCTTCGGTGAAATAGATCATTCCCCTTTTGTTGATAATCCTGGCTGTTGTTTCAAAAGTATCTCCGGGGAAAACCGAACTCTTAAATTTTGCCCCTTCAATACCCGCATAAAATGGTGTGCGTCCCTTTAAATCATCTCCGATCAGCAAAGCACAGGCCTGTGCCATCATCTCGCAAAGGATAACTCCCGGAACTACCGGATGTCCCGGAAAATGTCCCTGAAGGAAAAATTCCTTTCCGGTAACATGGTAACTGGCGTGTGCCACATCGTTTTCATCAATTTCAATTTTGTCAACGAGTATCATCGGTTCTCGATGGGGAATGAAATCTTTGATCTGCTCTCGTGTCATAATCTTGTACAAATATAGTTAAAAATGTTTATAAATTCATTTTGCGCAAAGCAATACAGCCGTTGTGCCCGCCAAATCCCAGGGAATTGGAGAGAGCGATGTCAGCTGCGAAATTGCGTGCCGTGTTAGGGGTATAATCAAGGTCACACTCGGGATCGGGTTCCATCAGTCCGACTGTAGGAGGTATAATTTCTTCATTGAGGGCCATTACTGCTGCAACCAACTCTACTCCTCCTGCACCGCCAAGCATATGGCCGGTCATAGACTTGGTGGAGCAGATGGCAACTTTACGTGCCTCCTCTTCACCAACGGCAAGTTTTATGGACAGTGTCTCGGACTTGTCGTTGAGAGGAGTACCGGTGCCGTGTGCATTGATATGGAGTTTCTCTCCCTTGCGGTATCCTGCCTCTTCAAGAGCCTGGCGCATTGCTTCAGCTGCTGTTGTACCATCCGGTCGCGGTGCGGTATAATGGTATGCATCACAGGTGTTGCCATATCCGCAAACCTCAGCGTAGATTTTTGCACCTCGCGCAACGGCATGGTTGTACTCCTCCAGCACCACTATTCCCGCTCCCTCAGCTATGACGAAACCCTGCCGGCGTATATCAAAGGGCAGGGAGGCCTTCAGAGGATCCTCCGAGCGGGATAGTGCTCTGCTGTTGGCAAACCCGCTGATGGAAAGTGGAGAAACAGCCGCTTCGGAACCTCCGCAAATGATGGCATCGGCATAACCGTGTTTCACAGCTCTGAAAGCCTCACCGATCGAGTGAGTACCTGTGGCACAAGCAGTCACTATCGGCAAACAAACACCCCTCGCATCATACTCTATAGCGATGTTGCCGGATGCAATATTGGAGATCATCATCGGGATAAATAGTGGGGATACCCACTTGGGACCCTCCTGGACCAGTTTGGTGGTCTCGCTTACAAAAGTATCCATACCTCCGATGCCGGATCCGATATATACTCCAAGGCGCTCTGGAGCAATATTCTCCTTATTGAGACCGCTGGCGCTCATAGCCTGATTGGCCGCAGCCAGAGCAAAGAGTGCATAGCGGTCATTCTTACGAGCTGTGGGAGGATCAATGCCGTAATCGCCGGGGTTAAAGCCTTTAACCTCACCTGCGATTTTCACTAAAAGATTATCTGTGGGGAAACGCTCTATCAGCCCTATTCCACATTTGCCTGCCTTGATGGAAGACCAGAAATCCGTCAAATTATTGCCAACGGGGGATATTACCCCCATTCCCGTTACTACTACTCTGCGTCCCATATCAAATACATTTTGAAGTCCGTTCGATAAGATCACGAGCACCGTTTATTATCTCGAGTATAATCTCTTTTGCCGGCTGAATCTTCTTAACAAGACCGGCACTCTGGCCGGCCATAAAACTGCCCATCTTTTCATCTCCATCCTTTACAGCTTTGCGAAGCGATCCGCTGCCGAATTCCATTATTGCTTCAGGCGTCTGCGAAGGATCGTTTTCCATTTGGGCAAATTTTCTGGTGAAAGGGGTTTTTAGTGCTCGTACCGGATGTCCGAGGGTTTTTCCTGTGACAATAGTATCGGTATCGCCTGCGGCGAGAATCTTCTGCTTGTAAACTTCATGAGCTGTACATTCACTAGCAGTGATGAAGATAGTACCACACTGTACACCTTCCGCTCCAAGCATCATTGCAGCCGCAAAGCCCCTACCGTCCGCGATTCCTCCGGCAGCAATTACAGGAATGGAAACAGCGTCGCACACCTGTGGTATCAAAGCCATCGTGTTCATCTCACCGATATGACCTCCTGCTTCTCCGCCTTCTGCGACAACTGCTGCTGCACCCATCCTCTCCATACGTATTGCAAAGGCTGCGGAGGCCACTACGGGTATCACTTTGACACCTGCATCAAGCCACTGTTCCATATATTTCGCAGGCGAACCGGCACCTGTAGTGACAACCGGTACCTGCTCGTCTATTACATACTGCGCTACCTGGTCAGCAATGGGACTCATCAGCATTATGTTTACGCCAAACGGCTTGTCTGTCATTTTTTTGCATTTGCGGATCTCTTCCAGAACCACATCCGCACCTGCATTGATGCAGGAGATGATGCCCAGACCTCCGGCGTTGGAGACCGCACTGGCCAAACTGGCGTCAGCGACCCAAGCCATGCCACCTTGTAGAATAGGGTATTTTATACCCAGCAATTCTGTAATTCTTGTTTTTATCATGATTTTCCGTTTTTTGACCATTTAAGGAGACAGGCTCCTGCAGTGAAGCCTGCTCCAAAGGCACTCAACACAATGGTATCTCCGCTATTTACTGTTTGGTTACGGTTTAGTTCATCAAGGAGAATTGGGAGACTGGCAGAGGATGTGTTTCCATAATTCTCAATATTGTGCGGAAATTTGACTTTGTCCTGGTTGAGTGATCTTCTGATTGTTTCAATAATACGAATATTTGCCTGATGTAGAAGATAATAGTCCACTTCATCGTAAGTGAGGCCACTCCCTTCGACTACCCTGCTAATATCATTTAATGATGCGTTAACTGCAAGTTTAAATACGTCCTGTCCATTCATCACCAGCGGACCACCGAATTCTTCCTTGTTAATGAAGGGAGTCTTTTCGAGCTCTCTAATCTGATAGAGGGGATCAACGTTACTTAGGGAAGAGAGTGAGAAGTTTTTAAAATCCTCTCCTCTCGTAAGGACTGCTGCACCTGCACCATCTCCGAAAAGGACGCATGTGCTGCGCTCCTGCCAATCGCACATACGCGTGGGTTCTTCGGCACAAACTACGAGGATATGGTTGATGTCTCTCTTGCTTCTGAAAAAAGAGTTTGCGATATCCAAAGCATAAATAAAACCCGCACAGGCACTGTTCAGGTCAAGACAAGGGCAGGTAGCTCCTATCATACCCTGAACGATACAACTCAATGAGGGAGTAATGTACTCATTTACTACATTAGAGCAAATTATGAAGTCAAGATCCTTTGCGGAGATGCCGGCATCTTCCAATGCTTTATTGCAAGCTTCCGCAGCCAGATCCTCTAACTTTTCGTGTGAAATAAGTTGGCGTTGCTTTATACCGGTGCGAGTGGTTATCCACTCGTCACTCGTGTCAAGAAAAGTGGAGAGCATGTCATTTGTCACTGTAAGTGACGGATGGGCCCTTCCAGTTCCTATAATGTTCATTTCTATTTTTTTTTGAGTTTCGCCGGCAAATCTATTTGAGTGCCTACAAACTGCAAAATGATTGTGGTTGTCGGTGATATTATGTGGTGGAATTCGTCCCAATTGGGGTAAAATTTTCGTTTTTGTGGCATCTTTGATTACCTTTGAGTTCTGAATTATATGAAATGAATAGGAAATTACCTGATTATCTTCTTGAAAAAAGGCACCAGATTGTTACCATCATTGCAACTGTAGTTATCACAGTTGGCTTCCTTTCAATTTATGTGCCTCTTTCATCCACTGCCTGGTTTAAACTCTCCGGGGCAGTATCTTTCTTTCTCACAGTCGGCTGTGTGGCATTGGCGATACTTATTCTGGTTATCTGTCGCATGCTTATGTGCAGACTTAGAAGGAGACAGCAATTCCGTTCTTGGAGTTATGTCCTGTGGATGCTGGCTGAGGCACTTGTGATAACACTCTTTTATTCCTATGTGACACACACCTTGATGAAAGCAGACCTTGTAGTGGGAAATTTTCCATTTGTGACCCTGTTTTCAAATGGTCTGATAGTGGTAATCGCCATCCTTATCATTTCCAATACCATCGCCATACTCTGGTCTATCCAACGCGACCAAAAGGAGCGTTTGAGACTACTTTCAGCAGGATTGCAGAAGAGTGTCCATGGCCCTGTGTTCGTGTATGGCAAGCCGACGTATGCCGGAGAGGAAATCAGCACTGTAGGTGACGTTGCTGCACAGAAAAAAAATGCAAGCGAGTCGAGTTCTGACGATGATCTCTCTACCGCCACTCACCCTGAAAGTGAACCCAGAATCATCAACCTCTATGACCACAATGGTATCCTGAGGTTCTCCATCAAGGAATCAGATCTCTACTATATAATATCGCAGGACAACTATGTGCGCATACACTACCTTAGCAACGGCGAAATGTCGAGTTATATGCTGCGCTGCCCTCTCAAGGTGATAGAAAAGTCTCTCAAGGGCTCTTCACTGATCAGATGCCACCGCTCCTATATGGTCAATATAGCGAGAATCAAGGTGCTCCGCAGCGAAAGGGAGGGATTCTTCATTGACCTTGATTATGACGGTACTGCCGAAATCCCTATCTCGAAGAGCTATTCCGACACCTTCATGGAGCATTTCTCAAAAAAGGTGGCAGGTAAGGAATCAAACGAGATTATCAATAAAAGATAGTTTTGATATCATTTGTTGAATTCTCCAAGAGGAATATTAAAGATGTTTATTTTAAAAAATCATATTTGAACCATGGAAAAAAATATTGTACTCAAAACGATGCGAGAGGCGGACAAACCCCTTTCCGCAGGTGATGTTGCAAAACTCACGGGAATTGACCGCAAGGTAGTTGACAAAGTATTTGCAGAACTGAAGAAAAGCGGAGAAATAACCTCTCCAGTCAGATGCAAGTGGACACCGGCGAAATAGTATGTAGTATGTAGTATGTAGTATGTAGTAGGTAGTAGGTAGTAGGTAGTAGGTAGTAGGTAGTAGGTAGTATAAAGTATTCTGTATGAAGTAAAGAGTCCTGGGCTAATTATTCTTAACCCAGGACTTTAAAATTTACTTTAAACTCTTAAGTTGAAACTTGGAACTTCCAAATCTTGATTCCTAACTCGAAACTCTGTCGCGGAAATCCAAACTCTGGACTCTTAACTCAAAAAAATTACGAACTATGTACTCAGAACTCTGAACTAATAAACTTACTCAGAACTCCGAACTGAGATACTTTGAAAATTACTTTCCAAAGTATCTCTTATATAGTCCCTCAAACGCCTGTCCGTGACGTGCTTCGTCTTTACACATCTCATGTACTGTGTCATGGATGGCGTCATAATTGAGTTGCTTTGCCTTTGTGGCTATACGCTTTTTATCAGCGCAGGCTTCGGCCTCGGCTTCCATACGTTTCTTAAGGTTGGTCTTCGTATCCCATACCACTTCACCTATGAGTTCTGCAAATTTTGCAGCGTGCTCGGCCTCTTCTATGGCTATGCGCTTGTAAGCCTCCGCAATCTCGGGATAACCTTCCCTATCAGCCTGACGGCTCATTGCAAGGTACATCCCAACTTCACCGCATTCAGCCGTAAAGTGATCCTTTAAACTGTTCCAAATCTCTTCATCGCAGCCCTTTGCTACTCCTATCTTGTGTTCGTCCGCCCATACGAGGCCATCTTTTTTCTCTTCCACTTCCTTAAATTTTGAAGCGGGTACGCCGCATATAGGGCATTTCTCAGGTGGTTCGGGTCCTTCGTGAATATATCCGCACACTGTGCAAATCCATTTCTTTTTCATAAAATTGTTGTTTTAGTTTTGTTTATAATAATTATAAATTGGTTAATAAGTACACATACAAAAAATATGCCTTTTTTGTGCTTTCCGCAAGATAGCGACCTAAATAGAAAAGAGGCATCTACGGATACCTCTTCCCCATTTTAAACACAATTATCCATTGGGAATGACTACACTCTGCCGGGATACTGCGCGAGAGCCACTTCCAGGCACTTTAGTGCAGCCTTGAGGTCCTCTTCCTTGAGCACGTATGCCATACGGATCTGGTTGGTACCGAGTCCCTTTGTGGCGTAGAAACCTGCGAGAGGAGCTACCATTACTGTCTGACCTTCATACTGGAACTCCTCAAGCAGCCATTGTGCAAACTTGTCACTGTCATCTACAGGAAGCTGTACCACTGCGTAAAATGCGCCCATAGGCTTGGGAACAATTACGCCTTTAATCTTCTTAAGACCGTCGAGTAGGACATCGCGGCGATGGATATACTCGTCGCGAACCGCTTTGAAATACTCAGCGGGTGTATCAAGAGCACCCTCGGCAGCAATCTGTCCGTATGCAGGTGAACAGAGGCGTGCCTGAGCGTAACGAAGTACATATTTCATCACCTCTTTGTTCTTTGACACTATAAAGCCGATTCTCACACCGCAGAGACTGTATCTCTTTGAAACGGAATCAAGGAGAATTACGTTCTCTTCCAGTCCGGGGATATGCATGCATGAGAAGTGAGGTTCATCAGTATAGCAGAACTCGCGATATACTTCGTCCGAATAGATAAAGAGTCCATGCTTTTTAGCAATTGCGCCGAGTTCCATAAGAGCCTCCTTGGTATAGAGAGAGCCTGTGGGGTTACCGGGGTTGCAAATAATTATGCCCTTGGTCTTTGGAGTTATTTTCTTCTCAACCTCAGATATTGGAGGAAGTGCAAAGCCATTCTCTATCTTTGTAGTGATAGGCTTGAGGATAACATCGTTCTGCAGAGCAAATGAGTTGTAATTGGTATAGAATGGCTCAAATACTATAACCTCATCATCGGGATTACAGGTAACTGCAAGGGCAATCTGAAGGGCCTCGCTACCACCGTTAGTGATGTTGATGCAAGATGCATCAATATCAATATTGATCCCCTTGTAGTACTTCACAAGTCCTTCAAGAAGGCTCTTGTTACCTGCTGAATTGGGATACTCGACAAGTTTGAGCCGGTTGTTCTTTACAGCTTCAAGTGCCTCTTTTGGAGAAGCAATGTCGGGCTGACCGATGTTGAGGTGATAAACTTTAACGCCTCTTTTCTTTGCTGCATCAGCAAAAGGAACAAGTTTCCTGATCGGGGAAGCCGGCATCTTTTTGGCTTTTTCGGATAATGTAAGCATATTAAAAAATCAATTATTATTGTTATTAAATTATTTGGTTCTCAATCTATCTTCGGCTACCCATGCCATACTTTGCAAGTTCACTCATAAACCCCTCGATTTTTGGCTGAACCGCGCTTGTTGGACAATCGAAGTTGTTGACCAGTATGGCAAACTTTATGTGTCCCTTCTTCGTCTTAACATAGCCCGCATAACATCTTACACTCGACAAAGAGCCGCTCTTGGCCCTGATAATCTCCTTTATTTCCTGTTTTTCACCCTTTAGCACCCCTTCGAGTGTCCCTGGACGTCCGGGACCTGGGAAACTCTCAAAATATTCGGCAAATGTAGCACTTTGTTCCTTATAAGCGTAAAAATTGGTGAAGAATCTGGGAGAAACATAGTTTTCTCTCGAAAGACCGCTGCCATCATCCTGACAGAGTCCGTAAGTATCAACACCACGATCTTGGAGATACTGCTCTACCGCCTCTGCGGATGCATGAAAATATGAATTGTCAACTAGAACTTTGCCGAGCATCTTTAGCATGGTCTCCGCAAAAAAGTTGTTGCTGATAGTATTGGTTACATTGATTATCTCAATCAGTTCGGGAGAGAAGGTTTCCACAAGATAATTGAGATCCTCCTGATTGGGAACGGCAATTCCCATCTGCCTGAGAGATGCCACATCATTTACGCCACGTGAAACAATACCTTTGCCTGCAAGAAATGTATCGAATGCACCTGCACAGGTCGAAGGCCCGAACCTATTGGAACGTGTAACGACCCTCTTCGGCATATCCACCGCATAGGTGCCCACAAATTTGCCGACCGGAGCAAGGTTTGTAACATAGTACTCCGTGCCGTCACGACTCTTTTCCGGTCCGGTAACAACTTCATTGATATAGGTCATTTTGGGAGAATATGGAGGAAGCGGTGTGATTTTGACGGGATCACCTATTTTAGCTCCCGGCTCAATCTCAAAACGGCTCAGGTTTTCAGCGTAAGAGAGTCCGGAAGGACCGCTTCCATAATAGTAGCCGAGATTGCCATATGCCCAGCTGTCGGGGATATTCTCGTCAATGAAGAAACGGTCATCACCGATAATGCTACCGTCAATACGTTTGATACCTGCTCCAGTTATTGCAGAGGCCCATATACCGAAAATGGAATCTATAGGATATGCGATTTCATCATCGGAACCAAGTGTCGGATCTCCTCCGCCTACAATGTAGAGATCACCGTTGAGGGTGCCGTCATCCATTATATGACCGTCGTAAGCAACTTTTGTCGAGAATTTAAAGTCAGGACCGAGCACCTCTATAGCCACTCCTGTTGTAATGGTCTTCATGGTAGAGGCGGTCAACAATGGCATCTCCCCATTCCAGGAAGCAATATCTTTTCCATTTTCATCCACAGCGAGGATACCGACGGCAGCATTGATAAAAAGTGAATCGGTCTTGAGTTCCCTATTAATGTAATTCTGTACCCTGTTCTGGGCAAAAAGAAGCCCCGGCAAAAGTAAAAAAGCGGCAATTAGTCTCGTACGCATAGTGTTGTGCTTAATTGAAGAAGACAAAAATAGCAAAAAAGAGGGATTGTTTCAATAAAACAAGTAATTTTGTGGAATATTATTCAAAAAGTAGAACCGGTTAAGTTTCTAAAGATAAATATAGAGAATTGCTTTACGGATCGCGGATAAATAATGTTGAATATGAACAATACCGAAGCAAACAGATATTCGGCAAGAGGGGTTTCCTCATCCAAGGAAGATGTGCATAAGGCTATAGCCGATATGGACAAGGGGCTTTTCCCGAAGGCATTCTGCAAGATTGTACCCGATTTTTTGGGCAATGATCCGGAATACTGCGTTGTGATGCATGCAGATGGAGCAGGCACCAAGAGTTCTCTGGCCTACATTTACTGGAAAGAGACCGGTGACATGAGCGTCTGGAAGGGTATCGCTCAGGATGCGATTGTAATGAATACGGACGATCTGCTCTGCGTAGGTGTCACGGATAATATACTGCTCTCCTCCACGATAGGACGCAACAAAAGACTGATACCGGGAGAGGTAATCAGTGCTCTGATACGCGGCTCACAGGAATTTGTCGGCAAGATGGCCGACCTCGGCATCGGACTGCTGCTCACGGGCGGAGAGACTGCGGATGTTGGTGATTTGGTGCGGACTGTGATAGTGGACAGTACCGTTTGTGCCCGTATGCACCGTAGCGATGTAATAGACAATGCGCGTATTTGTGCCGGTGATGTTGTGGTGGGACTGGCATCCTTCGGTCAATCCACTTACGAAAAGGAGTATAACGGCGGTATGGGAAGTAATGGACTCACCTCTGCACGCCACGATGTTTTTGAACATTCCATTGCTGAAAAATATCCGGAAAGTTTCGACGACTCCGTCGATGAACAATATGTATATTGCGGCAGTAAGGCCCTTACCGATATCGAGCAGGAGACCGGACTCACCTACGGCAAACTGGTACTCTCCCCTACCCGCACATATGCACCTGTAATCAAAAAAGTGCTGGAGAAGCATCGTCCGAAAATCCATGGAATGGTGCATTGTTCCGGCGGTGCCCAGACCAAGGTACTCCATTTCATAGATGGACTCAAAGTGATCAAGGACAATCTTTTCCCCGCACCTGTGCTCTTCAGGACTATCCAACAAGAATCAGGAACCCCATGGAGCGAGATGTACAAGGTGTTCAATATGGGACATAGGATGGAACTTTATGTTCCTAATAATATCGCTCAGGATATTATCTCTATTTCCGAAGGATTCGGAATAGAGGCACGTATCATAGGTAGAGTTGAAAAAGCCCCATATGCCGAGGTCGAAATTATTTCAGAATACGGAAAATTCAACTACATAAGATAATTATGAAAAAAGCACTGATTATCACCATCGCATTGTCTGCGGCATTATATTCCTGCAAAACAAATGTCCGGCAGGCGGACATTAATCTGCCAATAGTTGACCGAGCTCTCTTTGACAGCACCTCAGTATATTATGGAGAATTTGAAGAATATCCTGAAAACCTTAAAATGCTACCTATCGGAGTTTTCGATTCCGGCACGGGAGGATTGACGGTCCTCGAGAAGATTGTCTCTCTCGACCTCTTTGACAATATTACCGGCAAACGGGGCGACGATGACATCCTCGACTTTGCCGGCGAACATTTCATCTATCTTGCAGACCAAGCCAATATGCCCTATGGCAATTATGACGCTGAAGGCAAGAGTGATTACCTCAGGGAGCTTGTCATTAAAGATGCGCTTTTCCTTCTCGATGATAACTACTATGAAACTCAATACGATAGGGAATCCGATGGAATTAAACCTCGAGTAAAAATCATCGTTATCGCCTGCAACACCGCCACTGCATATGGACTGAAAGATATCACTTCCCTACTTGAGCAGAGCAACACAGGCGTAAAGGTTATTGGAGTGATCAACGCCGGTGTAAAAGCCACTTTTGATCAGTTAAATATCAGCGAAGGTGAAGCACCTTTCGCCATCGGAGTACTTGCGACACCCGGTACGATTGCCTCCGGTGCATATCAGCGCACAATCGAAGAGATGGTGGCAGAACGTGGCATTAAGACCGATGTTACGGTTGTGAATCAGAAAGGATATGGATTTGCAGAGGCGGTTGACAGCGAGCCGGATTTTGTCAATCCAGCTCTTTACACACCTCGCGATTCATACAGAGGTCCTCGTATCGGCCGGGGAGATGATTCCCTCGACATCAGTCTAATGAGGATTTACAATTTCGACTTTTCAGGCAACAGAATGCTTTACAAAAGAGACGTTCAAGGCGGCTATAGAGATATCCAGCTCAACGATGCAGTGAACTACGCCCGTTTCAACCTCGTTTCCCTCGTAGAAAAACACCGTTTGAGCAGCTCGACAGCACCACTGAGAGCCGTAATTTTAGGCTGTACCCACTACCCTTTCCTCATAGAAACACTCTGGCAAGTCATAAACGAACTCAGAAATATCCAAGTCAACGGCCAATATATATACAAGCATCTCATCGCTGATGATTTCATTTTCATTGACCCCGCGGTCTACACTGCAATCGAATGTTACAATACTCTCCGAGAAGATGGCAACCTTGCACTGCGCATTGGGGAGCAGAAGGTAGACGGATATATTTCCGTCCCTGACGGATTTATCGATAGCAGATACCTCACCCCTGATGGCAAACTCACATACGAGTTCAAATATGGCAGGGATGTGGATTCAAAAGAGATAACAACAAAACAGGTACCCTTCTCCAAGAGTAATATAGACAGTAACAACCTCCTGCGTATCAAGTTGCTATTGCCCTATTCGTACGAACTCATCTACCCTGCACTCTAATGATGTTAAACGAGATCATTACACCCGAAGAGATAGATTGTCTGGAGATCATTTCATTTCCAGGAGAAATAAGTGTGATATCGACTATAGGGAAGAAGTACACAGAGGCTATAAAGCATTTGAGGGAACAAATCTTCATCGGTTTTGACACCGAAACCAAACCAAATTTCCAAGCTAATACCCCACGACATTCCACGGCATTGCTGCAACTTTCCAGCGAAACTAAAGCATATCTGTTCAGAGTACAGAAGATTGGCATTCCACAGGAGTTGGCTGAACTCTTGTCAAATCCGGAAATAACTAAAGTGGGAGCAGCCACCACGGATGACATAAGAGGACTGCAGTGTTACACAAAGTTTGAGCCGCAAAGATTTATCGACCTGCAAGATTTCGTTGAACAATACGGTATACTCGAAAAGAGTGTACGTAAGTTGGCTGCCATCATCCTTGGCAAAAGGATCTCCAAGGCACAGCAACTCTCCAACTGGGAGTCGGCAAAACTGACCCCGGCTCAGCAACTTTATGCAGCCACTGACGCATGGATATGTGTCAAGATGTACAAAAAACTCCTATCCTGTCCAAAAGCTCCACTCAAAGAAAACGGAATATGACACGCATCCACCTTAAAAAAGGCAGGGAGGATTCCCTCCTGCGACGCCACCCCTGGCTCTTTTCAGGTGCCATATCGCACATCGAAGGTGAACCGTATGAAGGGGATATCGTATCTATCATCAGCAGGAGCGGCGAATGTCTGGGTTACGGTCATTTCCAGATAGGCTCAATAGCTGTGCGTGTTCTGAGTTTTGATGACGCTGCTCTCTCCCCCGGATTCTGGAAAGAAAGGATTGGCGCCGCATTTAGGCAGAGACTCGCTTTATCCCTGAAAAACACAAATTGCTATCGTCTGGTTCACGGTGAGGGAGATATGCTCCCCGGACTGATAGTAGACTGGTACAACGGAGTTGCGGTGGTGCAGGCACACTCAGTGGGTATGTTTCTCTCTTTGAAAAAGATTTCCGATGCTTTACAAGAGGTTTATGGAGACCAACTCAAGGCAATTTATGACAAAAGTTCGGGAACTGCGCCATTCAATGCGGGACTCGACCTTTGCGACGGTTATCTCTATCGAGACGATACTTTTACCGGTGAGCACGAAAATATTGTAACTGAGAATGGACACAAGTTCATTGTCAACTGGGATGAGGGTCAGAAGACCGGTTTCTTCCTCGATCAGAGAGAGAACAGAGCACTGGTGGAGCGGCATGCTACCGGACGCAATGTACTCAATCTCTTCTCTTATACGGGAGGCTTTTCCGTATATGCGCTTGCAGGCGGAGCCATAGGGGTGGATTCGGTTGATAGTTCGGCCAAGGCAGTGGCGATGATGGAGAGGAATGTAGCTCTTAACGCCTTTTCCAACCATCGTTCCTTCTGTGAGGATGCCATTGACTTCGTCAAAAATTCACCTCAGGGTAAATATGATATGATGATTGTAGACCCTCCTGCTTTCGCAAAACACCGCGGTGCAGTAAGAAATGCACTTAGAGGCTATCAGGGACTCAATTTTGCTGCGATTTCCAAAGTAGGGCCGGGCGGTATCATTTTTACTTTCAGTTGTTCACAAGTGGTGGATAGCCATTCTTTCGCTCTCGCTGTTTTTTCCGCTGCAGCAGAAGCGGGACGCAATGTAAAGATTCTCGACCGTCTAAACCAGCCGGCTGATCATCCCGTCAATATTTTCCATCCGGAAGGAGAGTATCTGAAAGGATTGATACTCTATGTTGAATAATACCTTCTGCTAAACCCTAAGGCCGTGGAGTACTCTTTTTTACAACAACGCATCGGCTAACTGCTCAAGGGCAGGATAGTCGGTACTCTTCATACGGCTTCGAATAGTTACGGTCGGCTCCACTATTGTCAGATTTGACATCTGACAGAGCATTTCATTCATAACTCTTGCCGCAGAAGGGGCCCATGAACCATTTTCTATAAGCCCTATTGTACGTCCGCAATAAGATTTAATCTGAAGGATATGAAGAAAATTGTACATAGGAGTGAAGAGACCATTATCGTAAGAAGAGGCTGCAAGGACAAGTTTCTCATAGCGGAATGCATCGGAGACATTGCGGGAAATGTCTGTGCGACACAAGTCTCTGATAAATACATTTTCCGCCCCTTTAGAATCAAGCAACTCTTTCAGCTTTTCCGCTGCCTTCATTGTGCCGCCATAAATGGAGGCCACTGCTATCATTATACCCTTTGATTCGGGGGAATAAGTGCTCCATGTATCATAGAGTGTGATATGTTTTCCAAGATCCTTGTCTATGATCGGACCGTGGAGCGGACGAATAGATTTAATGGGAAGAGCAGAGGCTTTTTTAAGAAGGGTCTGGACAGGGCCGCCATATTTCCCCACGATATTGAAATAATAGCGTCGTGCCTCTTCGGACCAATCAGGATCTTCACTACTGTAGAATCCGAATTTTGAAAGTGCACCGAATTTGCCGAAACCATCCGCGCTATAAAGAGCACCGTCAAACTCGTCAAACGAAACCATCACTTCAGGCCAGTGCACCATAGGAGCCGCATAAAAATGGAGTTTGTGTTTTCCCAAATCCAAAACATCCCCCTCCTTCATCTCGATACAGCGGCTACTGATATCCGGCGAATTAAAAAACTGCGGCAGCATTTTAGTAGCCCTATTCCCTGCAACAATTTGAATATCGGGATATAATTCAAGTGCTCTTGCAATCATCGAAGAATGATCGGGCTCGAGGTGATGAACAACCAGATAGTCAGGTGTCCTTTCTCCGAGGGCCTTTTTCAGATTCGTCTCCCACTCCTCTCCTTTTCTGGCATCAGCAGTATCCAATATGGCTACTTTCTCATCCAAAATGAGGTAGGAGTTATAGGAAACTCCTTGCGGCACTCTGTACTGGCTTTCAAAAAGGTCAATATCAAAGTCGTCAATTCCTATGTAGATAACATCATCAGTGATTTTCCTCATAATTGCATTCCATTAAAAAATAAACATTAGCACATTTTGCGCTGCAAAGATAATAAATCCCTCCAAATTAAAGGGAATACCTGCTATTATCCGCAGCAAAAGAATGACAGCCCCATAGAAGTGGAAACCTTTTGACTGCTATTGGAAAAACTAAGAGAACAACACCATATAAATAACTTTTTACTCGTTTTTCCGCTATATTTATATAAATTTGCTAAAAGTTTTGTGGTAGCCTGCTTATGACAAGTAAAATAACCTAAGCTTTTTTACGAAAAATAAATGCCAAAAGAAAAACATATTCAAATTCCAATTCGTAACATTTTAATTCAAGTCATGAAAAAAATAATTTACTCTATTATTGCCATAGTCATATCTATGGGTATGGCAAATGCTCAAGACCTCGTAACCAAGAAAAATGGCGAGGATATTAAAGCTAAAGTAATTGAAGTAACCACCAATGAGGTTAAGTACAGACTGTACGATGAGCCCGATGGCGTTATTTATACTGTAAATAAGTCCGACATCGTTATGATCCGCTATGAGTCGGGAAGAAATGAAATCTTCAACCAGAAGTCCATGTCGGATCCCTATTATTCAGACAGAGAACCGGTTGAAGACCTCAGACCGGGTATGAAGTACAAGGAGCTTAAAAAATTGTATAACCATAAAAATTATATTTCAACACCGTATGACCGATATAGTCCGGTTTGGACAGGTGTGGCATCTGCAGTCATTCCGGGCCTTGGAGAGACTATCAATGGGGAATTCAGACGAGGTCTTGGTAAATTTATAGGGAGCGTCGCTCTTATGACTACCGCCACCATATTTGAAAGAGTCGGTCATAGTGAAGACTCAGAGGGGGGACATCTTGCAATTGCTGCTGTTGGCTATGCCGCTGCGGTAGGAATTAATATTTGGAGTATCATCGATGCGGTAAGAATAGCCAAGGTAAAGAATATGTATGATCAGGATTTGAGGCATTCTTACTCATTTAAACTTGACCTTTATCCCTCATTAAACTACATACAAACGGGCAACACAATTCAGCCAACAGTCGGATTTACCCTTGCATTACAGTTTTAAAAGAGACTACTTATCAGTGGCATGGTAAAAATCAACATTAACACTCGTATTATGAAAAAAATAATTTACTCTCTCATCGCCATAATTGCATCTATGAGTTTAGCAAATGCCCAGGATTTCGTAATCAAGAAAAATGGTGAGGAAATTAGAGCTAAAGTACTTGAAATCACCATAGATGAAGTTAAGTACAGGCTGTATGATGAACCGGATGGTGTTATCTATACCGTATGGAAATCCGACATTCTCATGATTCATTATGAGTCGGGCAGAAGTGAGGTATTTACCCAAAAAGTGATGCCGAGCCCCTATTATTCGGGCAGAGAGCCTCTTTATGACATTAGACCGGGCATGAAGTATAATGAGCTTAAACTCTTATACAACTATAAAGATTACATTCCATCATCAAGTGATTTTAATCCCGGATGGTGTGGTGTGGCATCTTTTTTCATTCCCGGACTTGGAGAGTGTATCCTTGGGGAGTGGGGACGAGGTTTGGGTAAATTCTTTGGCAATGCTGCGCTTGTAAGTGCTGCTGCCGTATTCACACAAGCGGGTTTTTATAGCGAAGAAGGAGGACCGCTTATAGTTGCAGCCGCTTGCTATGCGGGTGCTTTGGGACTGAATATTTGGAGTATTGTAGATGCCGTTAGAATAGCAAAGGTAAAGAATATGTATGAACAGGACTTAAGGCAAGTTTACTCATTTAACCTTGACCTATATCCCTCAGTCAACTACATACAAATGGGCAATACAATGCAGCCTACGGTTGGATTTACACTTGCACTAAGGTTCTAAAACGAGTCACCTATGTATTAGTCTGACAATCTGATACATTATTATCAGGTAAAAATGAAAGCGTCAAGTACGAGTATTTAAAAAACAAGCCATGAAAGAAATATTGATATATAAATGCAAAAATGGCATTGTCGCAAACAGAATAGTCAATGTACTTGATGCTAATAGTATTGCATATCGTCAGCATGATGAAACCGTAGATAAACGGCCGGGAGCTTACGGGCCTATTCCGGGTATTTCCATATATGTATTTGAAAAGGATTATAACAGGGCACTGGAGTTGATTGATCCTATTATAAAGGATAATATTGATGGTCCAAAACCAATGTGTCCCAAATGCGGCAGCGAAGATGTTGAAGCCATTCCCCGAGGCAAATATTCAACAGGTTTGATGTTATTATCTATCATTCTATTCCTTATTCCTGCCCTCTGGTTTGCTTACCCAAAAGAAACACCGACCAACTCTCTCTTAGCACAAATCGTTGGAGTCATGATGATTCTAGGCGGCATCTTACTAATGTTCATAAGCAGACACAAAAGCCTCAACCACAAATGTAATAACTGCGGCAGGAAGTTTAATCATATATAGCGAAGCGACTGCATCTTACAGAGAACAATTATAATATCACCATAATTATAATTAAACTTCTCGCACCGTCGCCAAGTCTAATATTAACGCAATCTTGCAAGTAGATAATAAGACTTTACCGATGGGTAAGCTCTTTTATCTCTAAAGAAGCATTTCGAAGTTGTTACAACTTCGAAAAAAGTATAATGCCTAATTGAAGATCTTTTGATAACTAGTAAAAACATCCCATATTTGTCTCATCTAAAATGACAAACAAGCTCAAATTCATAGTAATTTTAACTTTTCTGGTTTTCACCCATCTTGCAAGCCATGGTCAAACTTCGTGTACGGTAAGTGGAACGGTTGTCGACACCAATAATTTACCTGTGCAATATGCATCCGTCGTGGTATATAAATCGGACAAACTGCTGACAGGCACTTTGACGGGTGAGAATGGGGAGTTTTCATTTAAAATACACCGCAGTACTGAGGAACATCTGCTAGTAATAGAATTTATCGGATACGCTAAAAAAGAAGTTAGTTTCAAACCTGAGAGGTCATCGATAAACCTGGAAAAGATAATTATAAAAGAAGATGCAGTTCTTCTTGGCGAAGCTGTTGTGACTGCTAAGAGGGACGCGGCCAAGTCTTCGGTCGAGCATACCGTAATCCAGGCTTCTGCAAATATGAGTTTCGAAACAGGAACGGCTCTCGACATACTCCGTACGTCTTCATCTGTGACACTGGTAAATGATGCTATTTCAATCAGAGGTAACAGAAATATCCTCGTACTTCTGGATGGAGTTCCTACCACAGTCGGAGATCTTGCTGTGATTCCGGCAGCGAATATTAAAAACATTGAAATAATTACCAACCCCGATGCTTCATACGACTCCGAAGGAACCGGCGGCATCATAAACATAGTCTCCAAAAGGAATGTTGTAAAAGGATTTAGTGGGGTAATTTCAGCAAACTACGGCTTCAACCACTTTGTAACAGGCAATTTGGCACTGTCATACAGCAAGCCCAAGACTTCCTGGAGATTTAATTACAACACGAAATATGAAGACGATATCGTCAATACGACCTTAAATCGCCTGATACACGAAAATGGCAATCAGACATACCAGCAGATGAGAGCCACCAGATATGTGTACAACAATAATATCGGAGTCGGTACTGACTTAAGAATTAACGAAAAGAATATCCTTAGTATTGACCTAAAATCCATGCTGCCAAGACATAATATAAAGCAAGACTTAGATAATCAATACATTAAGGCGGGAATAGAGAGTAAGGAGAAGAGGCGCAAAGATGTTACATGGAACAGGGAAAACATAGAAGGAAAGATATCATATAGACATATCATAAAGCCGGACATCTCTGATCTGACAATTAGCGGTTCCATATCCAGAACATGGGGACACAGACCCTCCTACTATTTCCTGGAAGGAGCTGAGATAAGTCGTTCCGATTCAGGAGGAAGCCCCTTCATAACCTCATTACAAGCAGACTTTAAACAAAAG
>Ga0255340_1000973_pt1 | contig 41712 bp, 61 predicted proteins | sample wastewater_treat_7_FD_192417 | JGI IMG/M metagenome (GOLD analysis project Ga0255340, IMG submission 192417) | Wastewater microbial communities from Lulu Island WWTP, Vancouver, Canada - plant10 | ecosystem: Engineered > WWTP > Wastewater > Unclassified | place: Canada: Vancouver, British...
TTTCCATTTTTATTTGTATTGTGAGAAAGGCCAGCGGCTAACAGCGGTTTTGCAATAGCCGCCTGACACATCTCGGTTAAAAATTAAGTTCATTCTTTGGCGGCCATCGCAAAGCCGCAAAACGTTGTGCGTAATAGCTAATCATCGTTCAAATCACGAAGCAACTTAGTAAGCGTTTTAATTCTTTCATTATATCGTTCCAAATTTTTTGCATGTGCTTTTATTGCATCTCGTTTTTCTCTTTCAAGCCATCTTATTTCCTGTTCAAGTTCGTTACCAATAATTGTAACTCTATGCTCTCTTGGTAAGGCATTAAAACGCTTTGATACTTCTTCTCTGGTCATTTCGATTCCTCCTTTGTCAAATTGTTCAGTTTTTCCGTGCCTATATCGTGGTTAGCAAACAGTTTGCTTTTTAATGTTTCCGCATTTAGTACAAACGTCTGCTGCTGTATGGTCGTGCAGTATTTTATAAACGTAGTCGTGGTCGCAAACTGAATCACAAAGAGCATCATTCCAAGCCTCTTTCTGTGCATCCGTTGGCAAATGCTTCTCCAATTCACCAACGATTAAATTGGCTTCGTTTCGGGTTATCAAAATACCTATCTGACGTGTCCAACTTGCTTCATTTAACCCTTCTTCATATCCTTCGGAATCGGCTATACGGTCTTTTAATTTCAAAATTATATGTCTCAATTCATCAGTCATTCCGTTGCCTCCTCTTAAAAAAGTGACAATTGGGATTCTTTCTTTTTTTCCGGCAGCGCCACGTAGATAAATTCAGGCTTGCCGTATAGGCCAATTCTCTGTTTCTCCGTTTTTTCAACCTTGCCGGCCTTCATTAAATTTGTCATTGCACGGCGTATTGAGGTCAGCGGTACGGATTTCGGGAAATGGCTGTGCGCCTGACTGGCCGACATACTTTTGTAAAGTTTGAAATACCTCAAAAGCACCGTTTCCTGCCCTTCAGCGTCTCTCTCTGCCTTAACCATTGGTTTCCCATCCAATTTCGGAGTGTTATAAAAATGTTTCATAACTGTTTTATTTATGCTTTCTGGCAAATTAAAAATGTTTCAACTGGTTCAAATATTTGATGATGCGGAAACCCGCTTTCATCGTAAAATTCATTATACGCCGGCTCTGATTGATATATTGACAAAACCCTTCCATAAGGATTTCCGTCAATTTCAATGCTTTGAATTTCTCCGATTTTGCCTTTTGAGCAAAACGAAACAACCTGATTTTCTATTTTTCCCTGACCGGTTATTTCAATGAACCGTTTTTTGTCAACCTTAATTTTAACATCGGGAAGAATACTGATTTTAATTTCTTCCGGCAATGTCATTGGTTCAATTTCGACAGGCACGCCGTTTACCGTGACCTTCTTTATTCCGATAGGTTCTTCAATCGGCAATTTCGTCAATATGGGCGCTAATCCCATTAGCGCTGCCAATCCTAAAAAATTACGCCTTTCCATAATATTCCTGTTTTGCTTTTTGAAGAATAGGCGATTCATAGTTGTCCGGCAGACTGCAAATGTACCGGCCACGTTCGGCCTTAAATTCATTCAGCCACGCCGTTATCTGAATGGGGTCAAACCGGCCGAATTGCGTACCATATTTTCCACGCTTAATCAACCTGAAGAAAAGGGTTATTTCGGCCACGTTAAGGGTAGCCATCATATCGGATAGGTGTGTGGCCAATTCAATCGTCTGGTTGGTTTCCAGAGGTAGGCCAATGTAAAGTTGAAACTGGTTAATCCACGATTCAACAAAATGTGCCGGAGCAAGGTTGCCGTAAATGTATGTCAGTTCGTTCAGTTTCATTACGCCCGAATTGTAGGCATCTGCAACGCTCCGAATATGGCCGTAACGTAAATTGGCCTTCTCAAAGGTGAATGCCAGAATAAAATCTTTCGGGGTAGGGAATTTCTTCAATACCACGTCACGGCGCTCTTTTTTCATCTGCAAGTCGCTGTGCAAGGGATATGGTGTTTTCGTAGGCGGCTCGCTTGGCTTGTTCAGCCTTTGTAAAAGTTCTTTCATTGTCTCCATTTTTCAATTTAAAAAGACCGGCATAATTATTTGCGATTGATTGACGAACAATTGCGGCAGCCATAGCGGGGTCACCACCGGACAGGGTTTGCAGTTCGGAATACATAATAAGGAAAGTTCTCTGACTTTTATAGGTTTGTTTCCTTTCCTTTTTATAGGTGAGCCAGTCGTCAAGAATTGGCCGAAAAGGTTCATCAATCTCTGTAAAATCAAATTTCCATTTTCCATTTAAAATATCTTTATTTTCATTTTCATTTTCATCTTCTAAAAGGGTTATTTTTGGGTTACGTTTGGGTTTTGGTTTGGGTTTTTCTACCGTAATTAGTTCAGGTTCAGGATTTACTGCCCTCGGTCTGCCCCCTTTTCGTCCGTTTATCAACTGTTTTTCTTTGAAAATACGCCTTTTTTCACGCTCATTTTCCAATCTTTCATTGAAAATTTCGGTTTCGGTTTCGACAAATTTGTTGCGCAAATCTTCGCCAAAGTCAACCCAATCCAAACCCACCAATATCCCAAGGTTTTTTTTTGGTATATATCCCTTATCCCATTGGTAACATAACAGTTTGGCGTACCGGCCTATATCCTCAAAGGACATACACAACGTACCCATAAGAAAATCCTGCGCATACATAGGGAAGGCGGGGTCTTTCATTGCATCAGTTTTTTGTAGTCTGAAATGATTTTTTGAACCTCAAACAGTCCTTCTATTTTTCCCCGCTCCCTTGCCCTTTTGAGAATTATTTCAATGGTTTTCTCCAACATCGTGTTTTCGTCTATTGCAATGTAGATTTCATCTTCATAGCAATCGTCATTGAATAAGAGGCGGCGTTCGTTTCTTTCATAAACAGGATAGCCGGCAATGGCCATAATTTTGATAATTGTTTCTTCCATAACACAAGGCTTTAAAAAGCGGGTGCATCGGGTTTCACAACAGGACGCACCCTGTTAAGATAGTGATGAGTGAATACACAAATATACCGCTTATTTTGATACTGCAAAATTTTCAAGCGGTTTTTTTTGGCAGAATTGCATTTTTTCGCTTTTTCGGCAGATGGCCAGTTCAATTTCCTTCAATTGGTGAAGGCTGCACCGGTCGAATAGCCGCCGTAAAACGTCAATTTTATCAAGTTCTTCGGGATTAATTTTGCTCATTGTCTCAATAGAATTAGGTGTACTCCACGTTCAAGCATTTCATAGGTGAATTGGTAAACTTTGAAACCATTTTGCTGCGCAAGATTCAGTTTTTCCAAATCGTTTTCATAACCTGTCCCCCCTCGGTTGTGCCGGCCTGAAATGAACTGGCCGCCATTGACCTCAATTATTGTTCTCCGGTTCGGGCAATAAAAGTCTGCCCTGAATTTGCGCTTTGTCGGCATAATATGAGAAAAAGGGACTTCAGCCATACTCTGACTGTCGTATCGCAAAATGACTTTTTTCAACTCATTCAGCAAAACCCTCCTTCTCACATCAGCACTTACCTTCATTCGACCTCAACGTCACTTTCTCCGTCCACGACAATTTTCAGGGGCGAATCACCAAAGGGCAAATTATCCCCTTCAGGTTTAGGCACGTATTTTTCCTTGATATCTTTTTCCAATTGGAAGATAACCAAATTGGCCGTGTTGAGTTTTTTATTCAGCCTATTCAATCCCTCTGCCGTCTGGTTTGAGAAAATCTGACGAATGTACTCGTCCTTCTTTTCAATCGTTTCTTTCAATGCCGCAACTTCCGCTTGCAGGGCATCATTTTTCTTTTTGTACCAATTTGCCATTTTCTTCTTCTTTTGTGGTTTTATTTATTTGCCAAGCCATCCCCTCGTCAAAACCTTTTTCCAAGGCCTTGCCAAAGGCACGGAATAGAATGTTTTTCGCCTTTGATATTGTGGCCAACCCAAGTTTACGCCTGACCATTAATTCCTCTAATTCCTTAGCATACGGCGCATATAGCGACCGCAGTTCTTTAAGGTTTCCTTTCATCGTCTGGCTTTTTCGTTTGTTCAACCATAAATTCTGACCATTTTTTACTCCAACTTTCCTCATCGTTAGCCTTCTGAAGCATTTGTTCTTTTTCAAAGTTTCGGCCAATGAAAAATCCAACCTCCATACCGGACAAAAATGAATTGATTGTAATACTCTGCAATTTAAAGTATTTTTTCCATCCGATTTTCTTCCGAATACCCAACCGGTCTAACTGATTCAAAAACCGGTAATGCGTTTTTTTAAGTTGCTCTTTTGTAATTTTCATTGTTCCTCTCTATAAATTACACAACGCTGAACGTTCCTTTCTGCGGCGTGACACACACCGTGCAATTTCATTTCATAAATACTTCCCATACTTTGTTTTTTAACCAATTCTACCGCCCAATCTGGCCTCTTCTTTGGCCTTGGAAATACACGTGCGAAGCCAGTCTAACTGATGAACGCAAGTGCGGTTTATCCGCTCTAACCAGTTCACCAAATAATTTTCTTGCTTGCACGATGATTTTATCAATATGTTGATAGTAGTTGCAGGAATGCCGGCCAACGTACCGGCCTTGCGCAACTCGTCAATCAGTACGGATTGCGTTTTTGCGTCAAGGTGGTATTTTGCATCGGCAAGCATCTTACCAGACCTCGCCAGAAAAACGTTCAAATCATTCCCCCGCTCAATCATTTCAGCCGGATTCTCCGAACAAGTAATGTTGAGAAAGTCGTCTATGTCTTTGGCCTCTATCATTAAGGCCTGAAACAATTCAACGTAATCTAACATCGGTTTCCCTTATTTCAAGTCCCATTCTTACTGCACTCTTCAGATATTCCAGAAACTGCGGTGTCTCTTTCGGGTATAAAACAAGATGGTTCAGCACGGCATTAAGCATAGCGTCCTTTAATATGGGTTCGTGTTCCATTGCTGACGCAAATATCTTTGGCAAATTTCCTGTACTGCATTTTGCGTGAAGAAATGCGTCAATTTCCGTTTCGTCCTCTGGGTTCACCATTACCCGAATGTAAATGCACCCATACGTTTCATCCTGCGGAAAATCCTTCAGGGCGTTCATTACGTCCAAATCAATGTCCTTAACCTCTTTGCTTGCTTCAAAAGTATTCATTTGCTAATTTTTTTCTGGTGTAATTCTTTCAGTTGTTTGTTAAACTCTTTTCTGGCGTGTGCCTCCGTATGGTGCAAACGGCAAAGGGCGATAAGGTTTTCAATATTATCCTTACCGCCCCTGCTTCTGCTCAAAAGGTGGTGAATGTCGGCCGCTCGTTGACCACATAATTCACAAGGCACAAAATCCTGTTCTCCGTACCCGAAAAATGACAGATATACTTTGACATATTTTTGCATTATTTCAGCAACAGCCTCCGGCTTCCGGCCGCAATGCGAACATATTTCTGGTAGAGTAACGGTTCGGCCTCCTGAAAGGCCTTTGCATCAAAACGCTCGGTGTCCTTGGTGGCCTTCCACGTTGCGACTGTCTGGCCGTTGAACGTCAAGGCCTCTGCATCAAGAAATGAAACCTTCAATTCATTCTCCAACTCGGAAACTTTTGTTTCAAGGTCTTTCAGTTCGCCCTTCGCCGCCTTCAATTCAAGGTAGATATCGTGCAGTTCAGGCGTTATTTCCCTGTTTTTGCCCTCCGTGTGACGACTGTAAACAGCCATAACGTCAACGGCATTTACCAACTCCGGCATTTTGCCGCCCACAATGTTGTCAACCCAGAATTTTTCGGCCTCTTCAACCAACCACTCAAAGAAATCCGGCACAAAGTCAAAGTCGGAAAAGCCAAATTCACGACCGGCCGAAAGCCAAGCCAATGAACCTTGCTCCCTCTGCATAATGCCCTGCTGATATTGCAACTGGCAAAACCAAAGTTTCGGTATGTCCGCAGCATCAATCTGCATCTGGGTAGTTTTGCATTCCAGTACGCCCTTGTTTTTGTCGTTTCTCACGGCATTGGGCAGCCAGAAAAGCCGGTCAGGGGTAGCCCTTAAATATTGCTTTTCCGGATGGATATACATAACGTCCTCTGCCGAAGATTTAATAACCTCCCGACCGCTTTCATCTTCAAAGAAACGGCTGACCGCATCTTCAAGGTAGTGTCCGGCCTTCATTGCAAAATTCTGAACCGTTGGCGGCGTTTGGCCGGTTTTCTGCAACCACAACTGATATCTGGTCTGCCAAGGATTGAGACCTACAATCGTGGCTATTTCGCTACTGCCAATACCCGACCCTCTTTCGGAGAGCCAAGCATTGCGGCTGTCAAATGATACCCTTATCGGTTTTTTGTCTGTTCCAAACATAGCAATCAATTTGACATTGGAAATTCTGTTGGCGGTGGCGGCGTGTTATTGCCACGTGACCGCTTTTGCGCATCCGTGATTTTCTTCTGGGCGGTTTCTGCCTTTTTGCGTGCCGCTTCAGCCGCTTCTTTGGCCTCCTGTGGTTTGCGGAAAGTTTCATCAACCGATGTAGTGCCTTCTTTTATGGCATTTGAAAGAGACCGGAGATACAATACCATTTCAGAGTTAATTTCCGAAACCGTGCTGACCTCCAAATGAGCGAACAATTGGTTTTGCGTCACCCCTGCCTTCTTAAACCAAGCAATTGCATTTTGCCGGCTTGTTTCCAAATCAATTGCCTGACCAAGGGCGACTTTTCTGACCTCGTTGACAACTTTTTTGGTTACCGCTTTCGGGATAACCTTCAAAACCGCATTCCTGAACGCAATTGCGGCGGCAGCGTTGCCGGTCACAACTTGCATATCCTCTGAATAGGTGCGGCCATACCGGTCGGTGATACGCCTTTTGACCTCAACAGAAACCGCAAGGTTTGTTTCCAAGTCGTGACAAATGCCTTGCGCCGTAATCGTTTTGCCGTCATTCCCGATGATTCTGGTCTGAACACGAAGGTTGCCCCAAGCGCCGGCGAAAATTTCAGCCAAACGAACTGAAATGCCTTCAATTGTTTTACTGTCGTCACCTTCTCCCCTTTTCAGGGCATAAAAACAATCTTCGGCCGTTTCAACGTCCAAGGTTGCATAGGTTTTAATCGTGTTCAAAACCCTGTCAAGGTGGCGGGGATAGGCGTGTGCAGTCGAAATCTGAACGTCAATTTCAGACCGGTTTAGTGCAGATACCATTTCCGGCTGCATTACCTGAATAATTTGATTTTCTTCCATTTACTTTAAGAGTTTTTCGTTAATAATTTTTGGGATAGGCGGCTCGGTACGTGGCCGCAGGGTCGTCAACAGATACGAACGAATGAAAGTGCTGACTGGCAACTCCCTTTCTTTCGCCTTTTTTTGCAGAAATTCATAATCATCCTCGCTGAAGGCGATATGAACGGTAAAATTTTTCATTTCTTCATATATTACTGTGGTTAATTTGTACGCCAAATATACAGACAAAACACGAATATACAAATTATTCTAATATGTTTTAAAACATAAAAAGCCAGATTCCTCTGGCTCTTAATGAATGACGGAAACGACCTTTTCCGTGTATCTCTTTTTGGGTACGGTCTGCCCCTTCCGGTATTGGTTAGGTCTGGCAATAAAATAATTGTAGTATATCCGGCCGCTCTTAACCCTTGAAACAGTTATGACAAAAACCGTATTGGGGATTTTCCTTTGCCCCGCAACCAGTACCTTAACCTCTTTTAATCCTTTCGCAACCATTTTACTCTATTTTAATACAAATATAAACATTTTTATTTCCCAAACAAAACCCATAGGTTTTTTCTGGGTTCGTTTTTTGGTTCACAAAAGGCCGGCCGATGCCTCTTCCCTGTGATATAAATGCTTGCTTATGTCGGCCAATGTCCGCTTGGCCTCTTCGCTGTCTGCCTGTTCACGCATTTTGTCAACCAGATACCAGTCAACATAGGACGTTTTATATGCCTTGGCAATCAGTTTTTTGTCGTTTTCTGTCATTTGATTTAAATTTAAGGCCGGTTTTTTAGGCCGACCGGCCGTTGAAAACTAATTGAGATAATCAAAGTAGCGAAGCGCCTTATTATTCAGGTCGGCATTGCTACCAAACACATTCCCGAACGTCTTGTCCTTCTGGTTTCTGACGTGCGTAGTGTAGCGGGTAACTGAACAAAACAGGCCGAAATCGTTAAAGCCAACGTCATTGAGTTCCACGGCCATTGCTGTAACAAAATCGCTGATTTGATTCAGTTTTCGGGTGCTGACGTTTTCACGTTTTTCTCTTGGGTCAACATCAAAGAGATAACCCAAAAATTGCCCAACCTCTTCGTCCTTCCTCTGCCTGTTCAGCATTTCGTGATAATTTGCCTGAATGATTTTTTGCTGTTCACCATACAGGGCAATCGACCGGCTGATATTGGCCAGTTTCCAGTCCTTCCCGCTTGTGTGGTATGCCTTCAGAGCGCCACGGCTTAAACTGGTAAACTGGTTTTGACAGCGTATCATCACCTGAGTAGAGGCCACAAAAAGCGCTTTTGTGCTATCGTGACTGTTCCCGACTGCCAGATAATTTTTGAACTGCCAACCATTCAGAGAGGTTTCAGGGGCATTTAAAAACGCCAACACCTTCCGGCCGCCCGCAAATTCGCTGAAACTTGCAACCTCGTAGCCTGTGATTTGTGACAGGTTGAAAACAAAATCACAAAATTGTTCATTTGTTATCAAACCGTAACTATCATTGCAGACATTCAAAACCGCTTCATTATCGGAGCGAACCAGAGCCTTGTAACCCTGAATCTGGTTGCCTTCACCAAGAAAAATCGGTTTTTCCATCACCTCAAACTTAAATTGGTTTGAGTTTTGAACTTCAACCGCTTCAACGGTTTCGGCCTCCTGAATTGCGGGGGCGGTACGACTGGCGGCCCTATCTAATAAGGCCAAACCAAAATCTGAATTTTTCAACATATCAAAGAACAATTAAAAGGTGAATGAATAAATGAAACAAATTAAATGAACTAATTAACTAATACAAATATACAAACTATTTTAATATAAACCAAATTTTTACGGTTTTATTTTTGTCTCTTTTGTATGTTTTACAACATATAAATATATTTGCTTTTATGTTATTTTATATATATATTTGTATTAATGTAGTTCATTTAAATTTTGACAGTATGAAGGCACTAAATGATTTCGCACAAAAAAACGGCCTGAAGGTTGAAAAGATTAATTACTCTTTTCAAGGCCTGAAGATTAAAAGAAAAGGTTTTGATTTAGTGAATAAGGCCGGCCGAATAATTGCAAGTTTTGAGCCTGTTTTTTATAGTAACGGCGACAAATATTTTTTGAAAACAGGCGAAGCAAAAAAAAGGTATTGCAAAAGAATTTCAAAAGGTTTTTTGAATACCCTGAATGTCAATTTTGACAGTTTTATTTATTTGAAAAAATAGTTTATTTATGACAGGTTTGAAAAAACTGGTTTTTTACCAAGCGCACGATATGGTAAAATCCGGCAGGGTAGATTTTTCTGCTGCCCTGAAAATCGCTTGGCAGTTATACCGAATGAAGAAACGTCCGAAAACGGTTTACTGTTTTGTCTATGAAAAAATAGACGGTTCGACCCGACTGGCCAGAGGCCGGTTCTATCCTGAAATTGTCGCCAATGATGTTAAGGCGCAACATTATTTTGACCTTGAAAAAAGAGACTGGCGTGCATTCAAACCGGTAAATTTCAAAGGGATTTATGACGAAATTGAACTTGAATAAAAAAAGAGGTCGGTCAACACCGGCCTCTCCCTGATAACTTAACGCACTAAACCAATATTATGAAAAAATTTACCGATGGAATATACGCTTTATTTCAATTAAGAGTTTATTCAATGGCAGATTTATTTTTACCCCGAACCATTTTCCCACCGGAAACCGACCGCTCGTGGTTTTAAGCGCAAGGTTCTTCTTTTTCTTCAATGGCCACATCCTCCTTCTTGGCTTCGGCAATGGCAAGGGTAAATTGTTCGATGTCAATTGCGGAGAAAATTTCGTCAATGACCAGATACAAGGTAGGCAGCAATTCCGGCGGTATTTTGCCCTTCGCCTTCTCAAAAAGCAGATTGTCAAGCAGTTTCAGCAACGGCCCATCAACAACTCCAAGGATACCTTTCAGTTTCAGAATGTCGTGCAATTTTTGTTCCTGTTCAGGTAGCAGGAAACCTTTTCTTTCATCCATTTTGTTTAACTTTTTTAGTGAATAACTCCTTAATATAATCCCTTATTTCTCTTCTGTTTCTCCACGTTTTATCAATGATTCCGGTTGCCCCAAGCGCTAAAAGCACTTTGTATGTACCCAAAACCGTAGTCGTTGACATTGCATCGGGAAACAACAATTGAAACCCTTCAAACAGCAAAGTCATTATCACAACGGACGTAGGCCGTGTGACTTGCGACTGAACCTTCCGTATAACTTCCATTATTTCGGTTTTTTCTTGCCGCCCTTCTTCTTGCTGCCCTTTTTTGTCGTGTTACACATTACTTTGCCCTCCTATATCCTAAAAGATTTATACCAAAATAAGGCTCAATGCCCACTTTATTATCCTGATTGCCGCCAAGCGTCCATATTTTACTGCCGTTGTTTCGCACGTAAAATCCTGCGTGACCCCAAGGACTTGAAAGTGAATTGCGCCAGAAAACGACAATATCCCCGATTTGAGGTTCAAAAACAGGCTTGCCCCAATTCAGCCAACTTCTCGCCATAAGGCTACCAGTATGCGGTAATCCGGCCTTCAGACAGCACCAAGCGACAAAGGCCGAACACCAAGCGGTTTCATCATCCTTCACGGCCGGAAATCCGGTTTCCCTGAAATACTTCAACACTTCTGGATTATGCCGTGGCCCTACCCATTCTGTCACGCCATATTCTCCCAGAGCAATTTCAAATGGTGTCATTCTCTTTGTTCTATTAGTTTATCCAACTTTTGCATAATGGCCTTGTGGTCGTCTCGGTTTTCAATCCGATTTGTTTCAATAACGTCTGTGGTTTCTTTAAGGCCAAATTCCAGAGCGTCAATTCTGGTTTCGGCCTGTGCAACCCGAACATTGATTTGAAGCCACGCCATAAATACTGCGGCGATAACGGAAAGTAGGGCAAGGATTTGATTAAATGTCAACCCTACTTTCATTTCAGACTTTTCCATAATACTTTTAATATTCATTACGAACTCGGTGGAAATTCTACATTGACAATTTCAAGGTAATATCTTTGACCGTGATTCTCTCTGTCGTATTCGTCCTTCTCCCATCCCTGTAAAAGCCACATACCCGCTTCGTCAAAATCCCCGCTCTGGGTATTATAGACAATCGTGCCTTCGTTTGCGTCCAAAACTTGTGCATCCCAATAGCCTGTAACCCCAGACGGTTTTTTGTAGTAAATCTTCTGCTCTTTTGAATTGGTCAGATTTCCCAATATTCTCGCAATGAGTGGTATCATTGCCCCAACATAAATTTCCAAGCGTGCCATTACCAGAATAGGTATTTGTTGTAACGCAATTCAAACTCAACTTCAGAAAACCGGCTCTCCTTCTTTTTCAAGGTAATGCCGTATTTTCTTTTGAGGCGCAGAAAATCGTCCTCGTCTCCGATTCTGACAAACTGGCCCTGAACATTCTCACTCTTTCCGGTTTTTTTGTCCGTCAGGGTGCGAAACATAGTCTTGCTCTCCGCAATTTTCCTGTTAATGGGGTAAAACAGGGCGGTTGCATCCTTCAAATCTCCTTTTATTTTAAACATTTTGATTGCCATAGTCCGTGTATATTTTAGTTCAGAACAAATTTGTACATAATTAATCGCAATTGTGATGATAATACGGCTGATTTTCAATATTTCCTGCCGGCCGGTGATGAATCAACGGCGTTTTCAGGTCGCAATAGCGCACTATCTCGGAATCAAATACCTTTTCCCGCTCAATCTTGCTCTTTGATGTCAGATACCTCACTATTTGGGAATCAAAATAAATCCTGCCGTATTCGCTTGTCAACGTTTTGCTTATTGTCGCAATCGTTGTGCTTCCTGAATTTATTTGTACATATACCAGAGACATATTGTGTCTTTTTGCTACTTTTTATCTTCTCAAAAAAGGTTCATATTTCGTTTAAGGTATTTATGACGTTTTAATAAACTTCTTTTTTGTTAGTCCTCATTAACGTCGAAATCGCCAATGGCAAATTCGGGTGTTATCCCGGAGGAAACGGCAAGGTCAGAGGTTAGCTGCCCCCAGAACAAACGTTTCGCTTCTGTCGTTGAGGTATTGTCCCTCCAAATTTCAGCGTAACGAACCGTTTCACTCCCTCCGGCACATTGACCGAAAGTGATGGCCGCCGCATTTGAGGCATTGTTACCCGAAACCGTCCACCCTGCCCCTGACCGTGCAACCGCAACGCCCTTGGGGACATAGCCGGTATAGGCACACTCCGTACCCACCGTTGCATCATCGCAGGTCGTGGCTGACGTACAGAGACGGACATAAAGGCTACCCGCCGTTGCCGAAGCCGGTAATCCCGAAGCATCCCCAATGTAGGTAATGGCAGCATTTGTGAATATATGCGCCAAAAATTCCGTCTCAAAAGTGTTCGATTTACTTCCCATCGCTTTTAAATTTTAAGATTTTACAGTATAAAGTTATGAAATATTTAGTTCGGCTCACGCCTACATTATTTTTATTTACAAATCATCCGTCACGCAACCTCTGTTGCTATGAAGGTATCATCACGGAACCAACTCCCACCCCGCAGGATAATCAGCCGGTGACCAAACATTCGCATCAATCAAACTCCGGTACACCGGGTCAACCGGCTGTGGTTGATCGTCCACCAAATATCCATTCGGAAATATTGGGCTGATTACTTTCCCGGTATTGTCATCAAAAAGTAATGTTTTCATTACAAATCTTTTGTTATTGGTTGAGCGAAATAGGTTGAGCTGTTCCACGGTGAGGTGGTGTAACTGGATGAGCCGGTTGGCACATGCAAAATACACGATGAACCTCTTGCTGTGAATGGTGTGCCGGAAACAGTTGGTGCTGTATTTGGATACATATTCAATGTTGTAATTTTGCTGCATACTGCGGCAAAAAGGTCTTGTACCAATGATAAAGTTGAAGGAATGGTTAATGTTAATAATTCTGTACAATAATAAAACATACGACTGTTAGATGTTACTTTCGTCATATCCCAAGATGACAAATCTAATGAAACCATAGCAATACATAATTCAAATGCGCGGGAAGCGTTTATGTTTGAAGTGGTGTTTAAGGTCCATCCGCTTATGTCCAATGAACTTAAAGTTTTACAATCATAAAATACGTAACTCAAATCTGTGCACACTCCTAAATCCCACCCACTTAAATTCAAATTAGTTAATGCTTGGCAGGAAGCAAACATCCAACTAATGTTTGTAGCTTTTGCCATATTCCATCCGGTCAAATCATTTCCACCAGACCCACCAATATTGGTTAATGAATAACATCCCTGAAACATCCTATGAAACAATGTTCCATTCGCTACATTCCAACCAGAAATATCACCGACAGTAGTTAATAAAGTACATCCATTTAATAGATCATGAAACCGGGTTACTTTACTTACATCCCAACTGCTTAAATCTAATGTTGTAAGAGAAGCACATCCCTGAAACATTCCATCTGTGCTTGACGACCAATAACCCATTTCTGACACATTGCTCATATCCCACCCACTGACATCCAAATCTGTTGATGTTAAACTTGAACACCCACGAAACATAGCCGGTGTGTATATAAACTGACTGGTGTTCCAACCGGATGTATCCCCAATGGTGGTTAGTTTACTGCATTCTGAAAACATAAAACTAACATCAACCGATGCTGTGGTATTAAAAGACCAAGCAGATAAATTTAATGATAACAAATTGGAGCACCCTACAAACATCCCTGATTTAAAATTTCCACGCTGTCCGAAATTTCGGACTTTTGAAACATTCCATCCGCTGATATCAATAGTAGTTAAAGCAATACAGTACCCAAACATCCATGACATATTAGTGTTGTTACTCATGTCCCACCCACTGACATCAAACAAATCATCCTCATACAATAAAGAACAATTACGGAACATAGCGGATGTATTTGTGACATTTCCCATACTCCACCCTGAAACATCAAAATTTTGCAATTTGTAGCAATAAGCAAACATATTACTGCAATTATTAAACTTTGTTGTAACCCAGCCAGATGTATCTCCAATAGTAGTTAATTTTGCACAATTATAAAATATTCCACTTAAACTTATATTGGATGTTGTATTAAAAGACCAAGCAGAAGTGTCCAGTGATGTTATATTTGTACAATTTGCAAATACGTTATTTAAGACAGTGGCTCTTGTAAGATTCCAACCACTCACATCCAACGCTGTAAATCCTGTACAATTTTGAAATAACCCATAGGAACCAGAATTGCCAGCAGTACACATTTCAATAGCCCCAGATGTATCCCACCCGCTCACATCCAAATTTTGTAAAACGGTACAACCATAAAACATACCACCCATATACGCAAATTTTTCAGTGTTCCATCCGCTCACATCCAGATATGAAAGTTTAGCACACGACAAAAACATGTTGTCCAGATGAATATCTGAAGTGGTGTTAAAAGACCAATTACTCACATCTAATGTCGTTAAATTTGTACAACCTGAAAACATCCCATCCTTCCAAAGAGAATCATCCCCAAACGATAAAACATTACTGACATCCCAATCACTTACATCAACATCATCCACCAATCCAGTGCAATCCCTGAAAGTAGTACGCAAACTTGTAATTCCGCTGGTATCGGTTGGCCCATGAAAATATGTCAATCGTGTACATGCTCTAAAAGATAACAATTTGAATCCTGTTCGTCCACCCTGCTCCACTCCAATAATATATTCACTCATACCTGCAGCATGCGTCCATCCCTCAAGTGTCCCTGTCATCGTTATGGTATAAGTCCCCCCTGAAGCATAGGTGTGAATACGGTCTGCGTCATTGTATGCTGTAACCTGACCCACGGCTCCATCCCCCCAATCCACAATAAAATTATAATTGTATCCATTTACTAAAGGCAAAGTCACTGTAAATCCTGAAGCATAATTTACTTTAATGATGAATGGCCGTCCACTCCGTTTCTGTTGTGACGCACCGATAATTGCAGGCATCGCTAATGGCATTGTTCAATCCTCCATTTTTTAAAATCCAGTTCCGGCTATCACCGTGAATACATTACTTGCTACACAAACCACCGTCAGAACAGCATATTGTCCGTATGAGGTCAACCCATCATATCCGTTACAGGTCACCCCGGAATCCGCTACAATGGTCACGGCTCCATTTCCTGTGTGCTCAAAACAGAATACATCACCGGGTGAAAACGTATCAGCCGGCATCGTCACGTTCACCCCTGAAGCATAATTCACCCGTGTGTAATTTCCTTTGTGGGTGGCTGAGGCTGTAAATGAACCGGTGGTTTCATCGACTATTGAAAATCCACCTCCACCTCCACCTGCGGGCAAATCGTGAAATCCTTTTGTCCCACCGGAATCCGTGCCGTAATATTTGGAGGTACCGGGGCTTTCTTCATCGTTTACAAGAGTAATGGGGGCATCTGCTGTTCCGTCACCTGTTACCGAAAGGTCTGTTATTACCTCTGCTATCCCTCCTCCATACTTCGGTATAAGCGTACCAACGACAACAGACCCCCCATTGATAATAACCTCTACTTTTACTGCTGTCGCACTATGCAGGGCAGCAACAACCTCTGAACTCCCCGATATCGTGCTAATGAGAGCGTTGATATCCTTAATGAATCCCGTTACCTCCGAACTGCCGTTTATTTCAACAGCCATACCGCCCTGAACCCGCAAGGTGGCTACAACCTCCGAACTGCCGTATATATGCGTCTTGGCCAGAGCCTTCAAATCAAGCGTTACCCACGTTTTATCCTTTCGCAGATACAGGCGGCCGTCAACCGGCGCTTCCGGCAAATACCCCACATTGCCCCAGAGCATTTCGGCAAGCCGTGGCGAACCGGAAACGTAAATCGTACCCATTCGGTAATAGAGGTAGTTGTCCTCAATGAAATATTTTACCTCCCGATGAAGAGTTTCAAAATGAAACGTTCCATTGGTTGCGCCGGCCTCCAAAGGTAATTTTGCGTGCAAATAATAAACGTCAGCAGTCGGCAGGGTAAAGTCAATGGCAGCCATATTCCATTCCCTGATTGGCAGATAATTCGGCCGGTCAAGTGAAATTTTGTATCTGGTGAGTACATTATCCGGCCAGTTACTGACAATTATTTTGCCCTGCGAAACGTAAACCCTGTCAGTCTCATTCATCCAAGGCGTGTAAACAATGCACCCCTGAAGATACCATTGCGGCACTCCGGCATCAAAGGCCAACATTCTGGGGTCAATGCTCTCATTCCGAACTATTTTGTCCGCATCTAACAATTCATCAACAGGGTCAAATAGCCTGTTTTTCAGTTCTTTAGTGGTTTCCTGATTGGTGCGCATCGTCTGGGCGTTCGCTTGGTCGGTGGCACTCTGGGTTCGCTTGAACTCGTCCAGTAAAACCTTAACCCTATCCCGATATGTCAACTGCCGATGTTCTGAAAGGTGAAGGGTATAAATCCGTTTTCCGGCCTCATATTTCAACTCCGCAATTCTGCGGTATTCGTTCAGGCCAAAGTCGCCGTCAATTACCGTTACACGGTCGCCAACTTCGGGTTTTGAGGAAAGCGCATCGGTGTATTTCGGGTGCAAAATGGCCGTATAGGGATATTTCAAAACAGAATACTCTTGAATGAATGCCGTGGCTGCCGCCTTCAGTTCCAATTCTGCTTCATCCCTGTAAACTTTCGGCAGAACAATGTCGGTCAGGGTATAGAGGTTTCCTGCCACAATGGGGTGGGTCGGGTTTGGGTATTTGTTGCCGGCCTCGTCCTCGTACTGAATCAGGTAAATCCAAAAGTTTTCGTGGTCATACAGTTTTATATCAAAGGTCAATCCGGCACAAGGGCCGTCAAGCATAGAAACCTTCGGCGTTGTGCCGCCCTGTAAAACTCCCCCATTATCGGAATCAAGGTCAAGTCTGAAATTTATGCTCTTATCTTCAATTCTGAAAATGCCGTTGGGAAAATTCTGCTTTTCCTTATTGGTTAAATCAACTTTGGCCTTATAATAGTAGCCGCCAACCTTTGCCTGTCGCCGTGGAAAAATATCATCCCACGTTTTTGACAGTTCAATGGGCATATTATCATCATCATTCAACTTCAAGGGATTGCCGTCAAATTCAAGCCGGTCTTTGCCGCCTCGGTAATCCATCGGAAGGTTTTTGTTTGAGCCGTAAGCATAGAGACAGGTTACCAGTTCATTCCGGTTAGGCGTACCCCTGCTTATCTCGTACATAGCGTTGTTTTTGCCATATTCCAGAGTAATTGCCGTGTCTCTGCCAATTTTCTGTTTTATGTCAATTATGTACGTTGACCCGCTCGCCGGCCACCTGATATCGTATTCAAGTTCATACTCGGATGCCAGTCTCTTCAGAAGGTCGTAACAGTTTTCACACGTGAATTTATGGAGTTTATTGTTGGTTGGTGCAATCTCACCTTTTGTAAATTTCGTCAGTCCGACAAACCGGTTGCCGCCATCAATAATCAAATCCAGAATTTCATCCAGATTGGCGTACATATAAAAATCTGCCTCATAATTTGAGTTCAGAAATGTTGCCTGTTTCAGCAGGATTGAACCGTGGTCAAGCCTGACCGTTACCGCATATTTGTTCGTACTGATTTTCTTTATATCCGGTTCGTGAAGGAAATAATAGGGTTCGGCTCTCACCCCATTGGTGTTAATCATCACATAATCCCAGATATGAAAGGTGGGTTTATCTTTGACCTCAAATGAACACGTGGCGTAACTTTCTCCCTGTAACATTCTGTTTACCACAAGGTTGTCGGTACGAATGGTGTATTTTGTCAAAAAGGTTTTCCAGTCAATGACATTATAATACTGGTAATTTATATCCTCTTTGACGTGAATATTCAGGTCAAAAGTGCCTATTTGTTCATCGTATAAATAGGATTTCTCCCTTGTGACTGTAACGCCGTCTTTTATGCGGCAAGTTTCGATTGTTCCGTATGGGGTGACGAAATCTGCCCAACCCTCGTTAAGAATGGCATCAAAAAACGCCTGAACCTTGGCCAGAAAAACTTCATATCCTCCATCGGTTTCGGTAGGTGCGGCAGCAATGAAACATTTCAGGGATATGGTGCGGTCATTGTACCGCATATCCCCGCTTCCCTGCCAGTATTGAAGGCCGTCTGCATCAAGCCAGTTCGTACCCTCGGTGACAAGGGTGGGCATATTCAGTACCCCTTCCGATTTACTGACGTAAACGCCGTAGGCCTCAAAATCTATGCTCCCAAATATCCAACTCATACGTTACTGGTTACCGTTAATGTAAACCGGACAACTGCAATGTTCCCCCTGTGAATTACCACGGCCATACCCTTTTTCACAACGCAATACTGGTTGAAATTAAGGTTTCCGAAATACCACAATTGAACCAATTGGCTTTTTATCTTGGCCTGAAAATTGCCGATGCCTGTCGTTAATGCGGACTTGCTTGCATATTTTCCGGTCAATTCAACCTCAACGTTAGCCTCGTCCAATATCCTCATTTCTTCGCTCATATCGTTCTCTTCAAGGATATTTTTATAGGGCGGCAACTGAACGTGGTTTTCAAACTTCGTCAGCCTCAACCCATAGGTTGATATTTCAACTCCGCTTATTTTTTCTTGGGCGCTCATTACACGTTCTTGATGTATTGATTCAGCAAAACCAGTTCATTTCTTATTTCTGGCAAAATCCGGTTGTACTCGGTGTTTTTTGCAATCTGCCGGTTTAAATTTATCAATTCCGGCAATGAAAACTGTTTGATGCTCAAAAATTCGTTATAAAATAGCCTGTTGAGGTCGTTTGCCGAAAGTAATTGCGCCCTGATTCCGGTCAGGTCAAACGAACGCATTTCATTGAAGGCCATAAACCCAAGCCGCTGTTGGTCGGTTATGGATAGCAAAAGGCTCTTCAGTTCAATGTCTGCCGCTTGCTGCGCCTGTAACGCACTTTCCTGTATTGTGGCGCTCTTCAGCATTGGCGCTTTTATATCATCGGCAAAAGGCTTTAATTCGTCAGGATTAAGTTTCGGGTCGTCAATTTTGATTTTACCGCTTTCAAGGGCATCAATCAGTTGCGGCACTTCGCTTCTCGTCCTGTCTCTTTCGTCTGTTGTTGGCGGCTCTTTGTTTCCGCTCGGCGGTCTGCGATATCCTTCTGAACCCCTGTCTCTGCCCCGCTCGCCTTCTACCCCATCTTCCGCAGTCTTGCCAATATTCTTCAAGGCTTCAAGTTGCTGAACCATTACCTCGTACATTTTCATCTGGTTTTCGGCCGTTGCTCCAAGGCTGTCAACCTTATTTTCATCACAACACGCCCTCAATTCTGCTACTTGCGCATCAATTGATTCCCTGATGATATACATTTGGTTCAAAATCAACTTCACATTGTCGTAAATGCCCTGTTCATAGGTTTTCAGTTCAGCATCCGGCGGTTCATTCTCCGCTTCGACAACAACTTTCCCACCGGAAAGTACGCCCATAAGCGCCTTGTAAACCTTAATCTGGTATTCACGCATAGAAATAAGGATGCCACCCAAAAGGTCTGCCTGCTCTTCGGTGATGCCTTTAATTTTGCCCTTCAATCCCTCTTCTGCTGCCTCGGTGTCAAGTTCTTCGGTTATGCCGGAAAGTTCCTTGATTCCCTGCCAAGTGGTATTGGTATCTTCGATGATTTGAGCGTACAATTTCCGCAATTCTTCAATCTCTGCTTTCGTCAGGCCTTCTTTGTCGCCAGAAAGTCGGGCAAACTCTTCATAAAAGTCGTCCATTGCCTGATTGAGGATATTGTTTTTGAAACCGGCCAGTACCGCCTTTTTCATCATTGCCTCAAAATCATCCGTGAACTGCTCCATCGAATTGCGTCCTTCAAGGAAACCGTCAGCAATGGACTGCGCAATATCCTCCTGTGTGGTCTGGGTGAATGCCTCTTGAATCTCTTTCTTCAGGGCATAGATTTCCTCTATATACCCCTCGTATGCGTCAACAAGCAATTTGAACGCTTCATCGTCCGTTGTCGCTGCGTGGTTATACAAATATTTCATTGTCTGCTCGTTGGCAGCAATTACCCTATCCATTTCATCCAAAGTGAATCCATAAATAGCGTCTCTGTACCTCGTTCTCGGTTCTAATACCTCCGGCAAATCCTCCCTGTTGAGCAATTTCATTTGAGCCTTTTGCAGTTTGATGTAATTGGCCCAATGGCTTTCAATTTCCTTGTTAAGTTGCCCAACCGTGACGTTGAAATTACCGGCAAGCGAACCCAAAAGCGATTGATAGGATTTCAGCCGGTCAACCCCCAAGGCCTTGTCAATTGTGCGGCCAAGGCGCTCGTAGGCCTCTCCCATAACATTAAGCATATTCTGGGTATTTTCGGCCTCTCTTGCTTTTTCTTCCTCTCTCTTTTTCTCCTGTTGCTTGAATAATCCGTCAATGCTTTTTATTGACTGCATCAAACCGCCCATAATGTCACCGGCCGCAATTCTGGCCGCACCGCTAATCAGGCCGGAAACGTTTTCCAGTTCAGGGTTGATTTGACCAAGGATATCCGCAAACTGGCCGAACCCTTCAGCCAAAGCCTTTAAATCTTCGTCCGTGAATTTTTTTATTGAACCCTTTGTGTCATTGATTGCCTCGTCAACTTTGGCAATATCTTTTGCTGAAGCGCCCGCCTTTTTAAGTTCCTCCCGCATCTGTTTCAGCGATTTCAATTCATCACGAAGAACCTTCAGATTTTTCTGCCTCTGCACATATTCCTGCCCCCCCTGCTTCAACCTCGTTTTGCTAATCTGATTGTCTGCCTCTGCAATGGCCAATTCCAGTTCCTTAATCTGGTTGGCATACAGTTTGGGGTCTAATCCCTTGTAAATTGCCAAAATGGCCTCTGCCGTTTTCTTCTCTATTTCAAGCCGTTTTTTTGCAATGACCTCTTCAGAATCAAGGCCGCCCCGCTGAAGTTCAAGTTTCTTTATGGCCAGTTCCCTTTCGGCTTCCAAATCCTTAACACGGTACTTGGCGTTGATTTCCGCTTCTGCTTTCTTTTGGGCATCGTCAATGCTGTCAACAACTTTTTGCGCTTCCGGTTTGGCCTCTTTTGAAGCGCCGGCAAGGGCATCTGTGGCCTCTTTCCGCATTTCGGCATACATTACTTTGGTCTGCGCCAATTCTCTTTCAAGGTCGGTCTGCCAGACCTCTGCCAACTCTTGTCGAATCTTTTTTATTTGTTCCGCAGACTTTTCTTCTTCGGCCACAATTGCCGCATTACGTTTTTGTGCCAACGCAGTCGCTTGCTCAATAAACATTATTTCCTCTTCAGGGGGAAGTTCGGTAATATACCCCGCATCATCTGGGAGTTTCTTGTTTGCCTCATTTATAGCGTCAATCCTGTCCTGACGTGCATTGACAATTTTCTGTGTTTCTTTCTGGTGTTCAACGTCTATTGCAGCAAGCCTTCTGGCATATCCTTCTTTCATTGCTTCAACCTCGGCTTCTGCGTTTGCCAATTCTGTTGCTTGCGCCATATCCGACAATTCCTGCTGAAGGTCGAATTGCTTTTTCTTTTCACGGTACAGTTTATTGGCGGCAGTTTCTTCTTCTTTGCTCCGCTTTTCCGGCTTCTCATACCATTCTAACTTTCCCTCAATTTTGTCAAGTTGCGTCTGAAGGATTCCCCGCAGTTCAACGTCTTTTTTATTGTTCTGGTCAAGTTTTTTTAAATCTGCCTCAATCGCTTCTTTAATTTTTCCCCAATAGGCTTCATCCTGCACGGAAACCACGACCGGCTTCCCTTCCATTTGCGCTGTCAGGTTGGCTATTTTCTCTTCGATTTTGGTTTTATCCTCGTAATATGTCAATGAGTTCTTTTTCAGGGCGGCCAATTCATCCTGCGCAATTTTCTTCTGGTCTGCCCACGCCTTTTTCTGTTCATTGGTGGCCTTCTTCTTTAATTCATCCGCTTTCTTCGATTCGTAGTCAATAAATGGTTGTGTTTCTTCAACAACTCTTGCGGTTTCTTTGCTCTGGTCTGCATAAGTATTTAATAAATCCGTAACTGAATCCCATGCGTCTTTTTGTTTATTAACTTTGACAAAACCCAAATCCCATAAGAGGTTATATTTTTCTAAGAATGCCTCTCTTTCTTTATTGACATCAATGCCGCCTTTCTTAATTTTCTCCTTTAAATCTTGCATTTCTGACCAAGCCTGTGCCGCCAATTGGCCGCCAAGCCTGTTTAACATGACTTTTTTAAATTTTGCCTCTCCCTTGTTTACTGCTGCCGCAAAAGAATCTTCGACCGCATTTATAGCATCTGCCTGACCCTTCAGGGCAAGTTCTTCCCGCTTTTGCTTGTTCACCTCGGCCTGTGCGCCGGCCATATCGTCAAGGTTCTTTATTTCATCCCTCTGGTCTTTAAGGTAAACAGAGTATTTTTTGCTCATTTCATCTTTGAGCGCCTTGTATTCATCCGTGCCTTTCTTCAGGGAAGCCAATTTGAAAAACTCATCGTCAATGGCCTTTTGCCCTTCATTCATGGATTCTGTGAATTTCTTCACGGCCTTTTTTGCTTCGCCCTGTTGAAATACGAATTTCGCCAGTACATAAACCAATCCGGAAATGGCGGCCGTGGCCAAACCTATCGGAGTTGCCAATGTGGCCAGATTAAACGCTTTCTGGGCGGCGGCGGCGGCGGTCAGGCTTGCTCGGTATGTATTATATGCCTTCACCATTGCCATAACTTTTCCAACGGAGTTCACGGCATAAGTCAGGGCAACCGCAGCACGGTACGCCCCATACATTACAATTATCTTTTTCAAAGCCTCCAAATACACATCGTAATTGGCGACCATTTGCTGCAATTTCTGGATAACGTCAGTTACAATTCCTTCGTTATCCTCGCCTATTTCATTAAGCATTCTGGCCCACGCATCCTTCAGGTTGCTTATCATTCCGTTGAGGGTCTTTGACTGCTTAATCATAAGGTTGTCAAATCTTCCCCCTGCGGCGGTCATTGTCGCAAATGCCTTTTCAACGTCTTTGAACCCTATTTTGCCGGCAGAAACCATTGCGGTTATTTCTTCGGTATTTTTGCCGTAATTTTTTGCCAGTTCGTCCAAAAGAGGTACGCCGGCCATTGCAAAATCCCTTAAATCCCTTCCGGTAAGGTGGCCAACATTCTTCACCTGACCAAAGTTCAGGATAAGGCGCTGAATAGGCACGTTCAAGCCGGCAGAAATGTCACCAAGGCTTTTCATTATGCCCATAACGTCCTCTGCGGCAACGCCTACCGCCAATAAACTCTTTGTTGCACCGGAAAGGTCGGTAAGTTCAAACGGAGTAATGGCAGCAAATTCGACAACTTGCTTCATAAGTACGTCCGCTTTCTCCTTGCTCTTCAGCATCGTTTCAAACGAAATTTCAAGTTGCTGAAACTCCGAACGAACGTCAATGATTTGCTTTACAAGTGCGCCGCCGGCCGCAATTGAGAAAAACGTAGCCATCTGCCGCCCCAATTTGGAAAAGGTGTCGTCCATCTTTTGCCCTTCTTGGGTGGCTTTTTGGGTAAAATCTCCCGCCGCTTGCCTTGCCCTTTCAAAATCTCGCAATAACTGTTCAATGTTTACTCCGGCATCGAAATAGAGGCTACCGCCTGTTGAATTTGTTGGCATTATTTCAGGAAATTTAAAAGTTCTTCAGGTGTTTCGGCTTCAGCAACCGTTTTGATTGGTTTTCCCTTCGGGTCTAATTTATCCTCTGGCTCATAAAACGGTGCGTCTGCAAATATCAGCATTAGATTTACATAGGACATTTCCCATAAAACCTCGTTGTAGGTCAGGCCGTATTCTTTAATTGCTGTTCCGACCGTACCCCAGAGGCTGCGGTTGCCTTTGTATCTCGTGTCGTCAGCAGATTCTTTCCTTTTATCAAATTTATAGTGAAAAAAAAACTTTCGACATTCATCATTGACGTTATGGCCACCCAAAGCCTGAACCCCTCCTGCGGCTCTAACCGCCATTCAAGTTCTTTGGCAAAGGATTTTCCACGTTCTTCAATTTGTTTTTTGTCGTTCAGTATTGCGTATGATATGGCCAGTAAGATTTTCCGGTACAATTCTGGGTTTTCCAAGGCATACGCAAGTATGGTTTTTTCTTCTTTGACATCAGGGATATCGCAGGCGACCTCGCTAATGTAAATCAACGTGCCGAATTTCAACGGTTTGATTTCAAACTCTTCAAATTCCGACTGTTCGGCCTTTCGCAAAAGTCTTTTTATCAAACCGTTCTTTTTCGGCAATCTCCGCAAATGAAAGGGAATACCCTGTTCTGTAAGGGTTTGCCCTGCTTTTATTTCCACATTCTCCATAAAGTACAATTGCCCCGACCAGTTACGGTCGGGGCAATCTCCAGTTCATTGGTTAAGATGAAGGCGGTGTGTACTTGCTGATTTTGTACGGCGGAGTTGCGGCTTTGGTGGGATTAAGCACCGTTGCCACTACACGAACCTGACCAAGTTCAGCACGTCCAAGTGTGGTGTCAAAGTTCGCCTGAATCTTGCACCGGACAAGTTCAATTTTCAGGTTGGTTTTGGTCAAAACCTCAATTGATTGCTCAATGTCGGGTGCCGTTGCCGGCGCTTCCCATACCCCTCCATTGTCTTTACCACCCATAATCCTCGCCAGTTCGGACGCTGTAAAGTCCACGATAGTCCATTCAAGCCTCGTTTTCCCCTTTTTCAGGGATGCGTAAATGGGGTCGTCAACCTCTTCTGCGTAAAACTCGGTGAGTTCATCTTCATCTTTGGCAAGTCTGGCCGTTCCTGCCAAGGTTCGGCCGTCACCAATAGGGGTGAGCGATGTTCCCATCCCTCCGTCTCCTCCGACTGCACCCATTTTGATATGGGTCAAGCCGATTGTCATAATTTCTGCCATATCCTTAATTATTTATTAGATATACATTTAACTGAATGTTCTGATAGTGAGATAGTTTGTCCAATTCACGGATTAGATTTTCACGGCCAAAATAGGCGTGCATTGTTGGTTCAACGAACGGAAGGTAAGATACAAAAGTGTTGGTCATACTCTCAATGGTATCAAAATCAGTTTGGCCCTTCGCCAAGTCCTTGACGTGAATGTTTACGTTCACCGCCAAACTCTGCAAAATTCCAAGGTCTGATGAACCCACCTTTTCAGAAAGCGGCAGGGTGTTGACAACTATCCAGACATCGTGTATTTTGTCGTCTGGCTTTTCTTGCTTGTAAATGTTACAATCAGGGAAAATTTCTCTCACCTTATCGTAAATCATATTTCTTGCATCGTTGGTCGTCATAATCCCCTTGTCGCCCTCAATAAATGTGTACGAATGTTCACTAATGCAATCGTGGATTGTACCGTAATTACGTTTAAGCCTCTTGATTCAACTTCTGCTGCATAATCCGCACCCGCAATTCCAATCAGTTGATATCCGTTAATTCGTGGGATTGTGTCAACGGCTTGGTCGGCCGCCACCTTGCCTTCCGGCTCTCCCTCAAAATATTCTTCTATCAACGTGCTTTTTGCGAACAAGTAAAATCCGATGCTGCTTCTCAATACTCCGGTATTATCCCGAAATCCCCCCTCTGCGTAGGTCATACCCTTTGCATCATCAACGAATGCTTTCCCTTCGGAGCGAAGAACGTCCAAGATAGTTTTTTCGGCATTTGCAATTACGTGTGAAACGTAAATCGCAATATCCCTTGCATTATATCTCGGTCTCAACCCCATAGCACCGTGTTCAGTTGATTGGGTACAAATCCTTTTATCCGTCCGGTGAATGTTACGCCCCGCCTGTTCAGCGTATATTCAGAACCCAGAGGAATGTTCGTTCCGCTCATAGGCTCTGCATAAATCGTGAAATTGTATTGCGTCTCCACTCCGTCCACGTTTCCGGTGTCGGCCGGCATCGCTTCATCTGCACGGCAGTCAAAGTCAATAGTTCCGTTTAACACGGTTTTTCCAAAGTTACCAGTATCAATGTCCTGCTCGTAGGTGTCAGGTATTTTGATTGTGATATGGTCTGGATATTGTGTTACCACGGCGTTTTGGCTCTTACTGCGGGTCGTTTCAACGGTGCGCTTAATTCCTCCCCATATTTCGCATAAATGGATTCGGCCATTTCTTTCAGCGCTTCCCTTTCGGGTGCGGAGATTGAATATGTACCCCCTTCAGATATGGAGTTCGGAGCGGTCAAAAGCAAAACATAAACGTCTGCCCTTGCAAGTTGCATATTTTTTACCTGCACGGTGTCAGTTGGTACAAAGGTCGCCGACCCTGTAATCCCCCTGTCCTCTAATGCCGACAAAAATGATTGCTCCTTAACAGGATAAAGGCAGAGCGCTTTTATCTTCTCCAGATTGGTCATTGCTCACTAACTTGAATACGGTACGTTGGTCTGCAAAATCGCCATTTGCTTGTAGGCCTCAAAAGCGGGGAAAGCGTTGAGTTCATATTCAAGGAATCTGCCCTCATTGTTTTCATAAGAGGCCACCAGAACGTTGTCAACCGTAGTGTAGGTTTTCCCCACCCTCGGCGAACGCTGTTCAATGGCGTAACTGTATTGCATCGTTCCCAAAGTCGGAGTGTTGGTGAAAACCACCCTGTCGTCAGCGAACGGATAGACCATAGTGCCATCAGGCAGCGCAAGTGGCGCTTCAATAATGACAATGTTCGGCAGTCCAAGAGCGGAAAGGTAGGTGTTCACCAATTCAACGGTAATGTAGTTCAGCGGGTTCACCCTCACATTTTTGGTCATTTCAAGGCTGAAAACTCCCATTTCGGTAGCCTTAACCATTTTGTTGAAGGTGTTCCGGCTCATATACATAGTAGTCGGAATCTGCCCAAGAACACGGCGGGCATCCATAACCGCACGAATGTCGGCAAGCGGCGTGTGGGTGGTGGTGGTCAGCGACCAAGCGCCTCCGTAAACCGGATAGGTAGTTATACCAAGGTCAATTTCAAACTGAACGCCGTCAGGATTGTTGGCCAAGTCCACGGTGATAACGCCGGTTGACATACCGGAAAGTACCCAATGGTCAAGCCTTTTGTGGGGTGCAATGATAGCCTTTTCAAAGTCACCATAGATGAAATCAAAAAGTTCACGCACATTCGCTTCGCCTCTGGCAATCCTTTCTTCAAGTTCCAGAACCTTACGAATCATCAAAGCATCCATTTGGAATACGTCACCAATCTGCCCCAAAGTACCGGACAACTGGCCAATGGTAGGCCTTTTGCGAACCGGTTTACCAGAAGCAAAACTGATAACAGAACCGGCAACGGCCGCTCCGGCGGTAGCCATATAGGCTTGGAAGGTCAGGGTGGGCGTATAATCCCACGACATAAACTGTTTCCACAAGGGAGTATATGTCATTCTCTGCATTACTTGGTCAATGAAAGTTTTGAACAACTTTCCATCGTCCATCAGTTGTTTAAATGTTGACATAGTTTAATCCTCCCTCATTAAATGAACATAAACCGACCTCCAAGTGAGGCAATTTGCGCAGCATTGATACCATTGGGCATCAGACTGGTTTTGATTTCGTATGCACGTCCAAGAGCGGTGACCGCCGGCGTGCCGGTGAGCGGGGCAACCTCAATGTAATTGAGTGCGTTGGGAGCAAGCAACGGTGTGGCATCGCTGCCAGAAGTCGCCTGAAACAAAATTTCGCCGGCAGCAATATTGGTTGCGCTCAATTGTGAGGACAGCGTAAATTCGTCATACAGGGCATTTGAGGTGTCAATGGCCGTAACGTCAATCACGTCCGTTCCGTGTGCCACGAAATCGGTCGCAACGAAGATACTGCCCTTCTCCACTTTAATTTTGGTCTCCGTTCCAACATAGGTCTCATAGACCTTTGCAGATTTAACAGCATACGCAATCCGTGTGGTGAAATTGACATACAACATTTGCCCTTTCGGTAGAGCCGTCAATGCGGTAGGAAGGTTGGTTTTATCCAACTTGAAACCGCCGGCCAGAATATAAATACTTTTCTCCTGCCAGAGTTCATTCAGAACTGCGTCAGGGGCAGTAATTGTATAATTCATTTCCTAAAGGTTTTTTGTGAATACTACTTTTTGTCTTTTCTCTCTTCTTTTCCCCACGCCTTGATGTCGGCAAGTAACCCGCTCGCAGCATTACCCTCTTTGGGCGGGATTATGTTTACCCCTCTTTCAACCAATGATTGCAGAGTTGCATCGTGCTTAGCCTTGATGTCGGCGGCGACTTTTTCAATCTCCGATTCTTCAACCAATTGCACGCCGTTAAGTAGGTTAAAGTCCTTTAGGTTGTGTTCGTCAATTTTCAGGTCGTTCACAAGTTTGCTCCTCAACTTTTCCTGCAAAACGGTGGTTTTTTTCTCCGTTTCCAAGGTTGTGATTTTGCCTACCAATTGCTCGTTCAACTCCAAAAGTTTCTTTCCCCATTCTGGCATTTCTTCGCCGCCTTTGGTTTCATCGGGTTTTTTCTCGGTTTCCGTTTTTACCGGCTTTCCGTCTTTCAGACCGTGCTTTTTCTCGTAGGTCTGAATCCCCTCTGTCAACCTTCGGTCGGTTTCTGATTGCAAGAACTTTTGGCTGCTTTTGATTGCCCGAATGACCCCATCCGTAATGGTGGTTTCAATCTGTGATTCTTCGGTGATGGTTTCGCTCAAGTCGTTGGCGACCCCTTGTAAGTAGGTTTCCTGACCCCCCTGTATCTGGGATTTCAGAAATGCTAAAATTTTTTCCTTCATAAAAGTACAAATTTATTTAGTTAATACGAAATTAAACATATTTTGATTGAAAATGTCAGTTACTGTTCGGCCAATTCCTTTTTTTCTTTGTACGCCTTGATTTTGTTGCGAAAATCCCAATCGTCAGGGTCGTAATGCTCTGTCGCAATGCACTCAATATCCTCTACTACCTTTTCCCTGAATCTTGAAATCATCCTGTCAATCTTGGCCTTATATTTTTTCGCCTCGTATGGTTTAAGGCCGCTGTCAATGAGAATTTTTTCCTGACCGTCCTCTATCCATAGCCATAGGCCAGTATCGTTTTCTTCATTGCCTGTCAAAACTGTTTTCATTCCATTTTACCCATTATGAAATTTGCGTGTTCGTGTTTAAGCGCCAACTGGTACTCGGTATTGTCAAAGGTTCGGGCGCTTGGTTTCCACCGGTATCTGGCCAGTACCTCTTGGTGGTTGCATATCCGCATTCCTACCCTGACCATTCGCAGCCACATAACCATATCCTCCATTCCGGCCACGTTGCGACCCTGCAATTTGCCTTCACGGTAGCCGCCAATTTCCATTACGGCATCCTTGCGGTAACAGATTGCAGGTTGGTTGGCCCACCAGAAACTTTTTTGTTCAATCCCAAGGCGCAGCGCTATTTCATAGTCAATCACGGCAGGGTGTTTTGTCGGGAAACCTCCGCCAAGGGTCATTGGTTCGCCTGTTTCAAAGTGAAACGCTTCAAGTTGAACGCCGCAAGCGGAAACCTCTGGGTGAGTGTCCATAAATTCCACCTGTTTTTCAAGCAAGTTCGGATAGGCAATGTCGTCACCGTCAAAAACCACTATCAGGTCGCCGGTACAAAAATTCAGGCCTACATTTTTTGCGTTGGCAATTCCGTAGGATTTTTCCAGTTTCACATACCAGTCTTTTAACCTTACTTTACCGGATAAATCTTCGTGGCTCGCATCATCAACCAGTACAATTTCAAAATCCTGATATGTCTGTCCAACCAATGAATCAATAGCCTCTTCAAGCCATATAATCATTCTGTCATTAACGGTTTTCACCGTCATTAAAACGGAAACTCTCATTTCTTTTTCATTTTTTCGTACAACTGCTCTTCAGAAATCCAGATACCGGATTCACTTTTGCGTAACCGGTCAAACCCTTCATAGGTCAACAGTTCCTTTTTCATTTCTGGGTCAAGTACAGGGAATTTTTTCTTTGACTTCCAGATAACGGTAACGCCGTTGCCTTGGTCTTGCGGCAGGGTGATTGTGTGAACCGTGACAATCAGGGATTCGTCAAAAATAACGTCAACCACGGCCTTGTAAGCATCATTGCAAAGGTCGGGGAGCGTGTACCGTGCGCTCGGCGGGTTGGTGTCGTGCAAAACAAGGCAGCCTTTTTCTTCAAGCGCTTCAAGGGCATTCCGTGTGTCCTTCAATACTTGCTCTCTCTTGTGGTCTCCGTCAATGAAAATGAGGTCATATTTCAACCTTCCCCTGAAATGGGCGAAATATTCGTCACTCGTCATTTTGAACGTAGGCATAAGCCGTGGGTCTGGCGGCCTGAACTCAACGCCATCCTTCACCTGACAAAGTACGGCGTGAAACGTGTGGCCGAACGCCATTCCGATTTCCAGATATTTCTGGTAACCCATCGTGTTAATAAGGTTGTTGATAACGTGGATTCTGTCAACATTCTGGGTTTTCTTTGGCGGCTCTGGCGTGACATAACCCTTCCGGTCTTTCAGGTGAGGCACAATTTCAAAATTACCGGTGTGGTAAATATTCTCCTTCAGGGTTGTCGGTTTGAAATTGTTGATATGACAGACATAAGCAAAACTGATTTGGTCTTGCAGGGTGTATTTCATTTGCTGCTCCCACCAGTCGGCCATAAGTTTTTTGATGAACGGCGTATGTTTTCGCACCATCAATCCGCATACCCATAGGCCACCGTGGGGCGGCACGACCGGCGCATAGTCCGCAATTTGCCGGTCAATCTCCGCACCGTTGTAATATTTGATTGACTTGCTGACAATGGCCTCTTCGTAAATGCAATCCCTGTCAGGATGCCGGTAGTTTAGCATATCACTGAAAAGCCTGATGATATGCCACTCCACAAAGGTTTCAGAGGTAATTTTGAATGAGCCGTCAACGAAAATACTTATATTAACACTTTGAAAACCAGGCACTTCCCAAGGGTGCAGTTTGTAATATTTCGCATTCTGCCGTGGGTCTGGGTATTTCTTTTCGACAACGGCCATTTCCCATCCTTCAGCCTTCAGGGCAGGGTTGTCGGTGACGCATACCCATTTTACTCCAAGTTGAGACCAAGCGTGCGGCTTCGGGTCGTCATAGTCACCGAAAATCGTGGTGTAAACCCCAATTGTTCCCTTTTCGTGACCTCTTATGTCGCTGTCGTATGGGGCGCATCCCTCATACATTTTCTGGGCGTAATTTGTGCCGTACTTTTGTGATGAAGCCGTATGCTGTTCGGCGTGCGCATCCTTCAGGTACTTTTGAAACCCGACTGTCTGAATGGTGGTTGACCCCAAATGATACATTTCCGCATCCGGTATTACCCCGACCCTGAAACCGGCCTGTCTGGCACGTAGGCAATAATCCCCCTCAACGCCGTAGCCGTGGGTGAACGATTCATCGAAATATCCGATTTTCTCAATGACGTAACCCATAATTACCGGCGCAGTAAATTCAATTGCTCCCAAAACTGTCGGCTCTTTCACGTAGTTTGGCTGACATTGCTTTATGAAGCAGTTGTAAGCCGGTGTGAAAATATCCAGTTCCTTGTTGGCTGCCGCCTCTTTAATGCGCTCAACGCTTCGCCGGTCTATTTCAATGTCGGAGTTCATAAGCCAGTATGCGTCTGCCTTGCCGACCGCTTGCATACCTTTGTTCCACCCGATTGTGAAACCGTAATTCTTGTCAAGTTGAATGATTTGGTTTTTAACTTTCAGCCGCTTGGAAGGGTCTGAACCGTTATCAATGACAATAGCCTCTGGCACGGCCTCACATAGCCTCTTGGTAACCTCCGGCGTGTTGTGGTGAAGAATCAGAATTTTAATGTTCATAAAATCAGTATTTAATGAGTAGGTAAATCATTACGGCGTAAAACGCTACAAGTCCGATGATAACCGCCAGACAGCCATAATCGTACTTTTTTTTCTGGTTTCTTACTTTCTTGGATTCCATAGCACTTTAAAGTATTTGTTATTCCATACGCTTTTATATACTTCCGAATTGAAGGTAGCAGGCGTAAACCGGTAAACCCAACAAACGAAAGGTAGGGATATTTGGTCTTGGTAGGTGTGCGCAATGCACTCTTTCAACCACGTTCCGCAAAGTGAACGGACATTTTCAGAGCGCATATTTCTAACAATATATCCGCATTCATATAGCGGCCTCTGTTCGGTAAATCCCTTTTTACGGTAGGTTTCCGCTTGCCCCATAACGTCCTGACCTTGGTATTTGTCAAGGCTTGCCGACTTTATGGCCTCATCAAAAATGTTCGTCCGGCTGCCGTGAAGCGAAACAGAAAACCGCTCGTCAGTCAGATTGGCCAAACTAAACCGCACAAAATCCCTACTGGTCACCTTAATCGAAGCATCAATAAATATCAGGTTGTCGTATTCCTTCAGGGCGGGGCAGTCATAAGGCACGCATTTGTAATTCTTGGCAAGCATCCGGCTACTGGTATGGCCGTTGGCCGGCATTACCATAATTCGCCATTGTTCGGCCGCCTTGGCGTTTTCACAGTCTGGGGGGATATCGCAAACACAAATGAAATCAACGTCAACCGACTGCTCTGGTACTGACCGAAGAATATCATATTTCCCGAATATCGTTGTATATACCGCCGCCCTCTGCTTGCGGTTTTCTTTCCATTGCATATTCCCGAAAAGGTTGTGGTTTTGGTGCTTCGCATAAAGCGCCCCTTGTTGCCGCAATCCCTCTTCCTCGTATTTCTGTTGGTCTGGTAATTGTTTAATGCTCTGCTTTCGGATATGATAAAATTCTGCCGTGTCAAGTACCCCTACCTTAATCCCTGCGCTGTGCGCCCTGAAACAAAAGTCGTATTCAACGCCATATCCATTAGGAAAATTCTTTGAATCGAAATAGCCAATCTTTTCAAAGACCCAACGTGCAATAACCGGAGCGGTGAACTCTATGAATTTGAGCGACCTGAAACCATAGCCGTCACGATGCCGGATTTCTTCATTCCAACAATTGTAGTTTGGGGTGAAAATGCCGTAAAAGGCCAGATTGGGCATTTCCGGTACAGAGCGCTCAATGTTTTGAAAACAGTCTTTGTAGGGGATAATGTCAGAATTGCAGAGCCAGAAATACTTTGCCTTCGTCAGCGCCATTGCGGCCTGAACCCCTTTATTCCACCCCTCGGTAAAACCATAATTCTGCCCAAGTTGAATAATCCGGTTCGGCACGTCAAGGTCGTAACTTTCGCAGTTCGCAATGACAACCGCATCCGGCAGTTCACGGCACAAATTTTCAGTATGCTCTTTGGTGTTGAAATGAAGGATAAGAGGTAAAACAATCATCTTTCAATCGTTTTGCGTTCGACAATGTAACCGTTTACCTCTATCGGCGCATCCGACCCCTGCCGGCGCTTCATACCGAAAAACGTGTTGTAATTCAGGGATATATGGTTACACGCCAACCGGTAGTTGCTGAAGGTTCGGATTTCGCCGTCACCGGCAGCCGGCCGCACAAGGATAACGTATTTCAAGCCTGTTTTCATTTCGTTTTTAATTACAAAAATACTTTATTTATTCGTGCGGGAAAAGGGCAAAATGAAGATTTTTTCGACAAAATGCACCACCACCGGCCGGATATGCCGCCGTCTGGGCGCAAAAAAACCGGCCACCCTTGCGGCCGGTAACTGAAAACTGAAAACACGCCGGACTGAATGCCGGCTTATCTTTTCAAACCTTTTACTTTTGCTTGAAATATTTACACTTTTGAGAATTACCGTTTAACCGTTCATTTATGTAAAAAAATGAAATATTTTCTTTTGCCGGCGTATTTTTATAAATTGACTGACAAATGTATTTAAGTCTCTTCTCTTCAGGTGAAAAGTTGATGCAATTTTCGCAAAGTATTACAATTTCTTTTGTTTTCATATTATTCAATTTAAGGCCGGCCGGCCTAAAAAACCGGCCTTAAATTTTCAACTATGAAAAAATCTGATAAAATACAAATCTGGCTTATTGTAATTTGTGCCGTTTATTTTTTCGGCCGGTTTTTTATTTCTCTAATTTTCAAAATCTGAAAAAATGAATGATTCTAAATTTATGGTTTTCAAAGTTTATAGAAAATCTGCAAAAAAGAAAATTCTCTTTAGAAATTTGACAGAAACTGAAGCGCAGAGAATTGTAAACTCATATCCGAATAGCGACTGTTCAATGGTTTGCTACACAAAACAAGGCCGGTAAACGGCCGGCCACCGGCGGGGCATCCGGCGGGTAAACGCAACCACGTTGCCTTCCCAAGGCGTGACGGTGAAAACGGCCGGTGAAATTCCGGCTATGCTCCGCTTCCCTGTGAGGCCTGAAGAGATTCAGGCCTTTTTTTCGTCAGGTTCATCCTGAACGGTTTCTTCTTTAAGCCGCTTCAATTCTTCATCAATATCCTCAACCATTGCCAGTCGTCTGACTGCCGTTTCTTGCGACAAAAAACCGCCTGTTTTCGCCGTGGAAATAGTTGCAACCTCTTCTTGTAGGTTTTTGGGAACAAATGGCGTAAACTCAACATCAACTTCAAGGTTGTTTTCTTCTGATTTTAATTTCACGTTGAGGACATTGCAAATGCCGGCCTTAATCACGTTGCACCGGCGAACAAACATTTCCCCGAAAATTTCCTCCTTTGTCTTGGCCTTCATTCGGGCATCAAGGTACATATTTTCAAGCGCCGTACCCGAAACCACGCCGCCCAGATTCTTCAATTCCCCGAACGAAATGTCAGGTGTTTGTGAGCCGGAGAAAATGATTTCCTTCACGTGGTCACGCTCAATTTTTATGCTTTCGGGTGCGCCATTCGCCGTGAGGTAACTGACCGAAGCGCCGTCCTCCAATTCAAGCACCTTCCCCCTTTCGCCCTTTTTCGACCATCCCCTTATTTCTCCCGAAACAACCGTAATTGGTGAGCCGGTATAATCGTTGGTATCTCCGTGGTTGGAAACGGAATCCTCATAGCGCTCAATGGCCGACTGAACCAATTCCCATTCTGCTTTAGGCTGACGATAATAAATAACCGGTATCTTTTTGAAATCATTCGGCACATCTTCGGTTTTTGCCCATTCTCCGGTAGTTCTTTCCCAGAATTGGATTCTGGTGGCCGTGTAAATGTCAAAATGTTCCGTGGTGACGTTGTTGCGCTCAATGCTGTATTTGCGTGAAAACATTTCCAAATCTCCGTACTCGTCAAATTTCGGGTACAAAAGGTCTTTATTGCTGTTATAGGCCAGTTTTACCTTCAGTTTCGGTTTGTTCTCCGCATCTTTGATGAAATACCATATTTCGGCAATTTCACGCTCGGAAAAAAGGATTCTGGCAATGCTTCGGTTCATGTAGTCAAGTTTCTGGCTGCGCCAGATTTTCTGTATTTCTTCAAAAAGTGATTTGCGTGTTTCCTTACCCTTTTCTTCGCCATATTCAACCGGTTTGAGTTTTACAGGATAACCCAAAAGAAACCCAACGGCTCTTTCGACAATAAGCCATTGGGCAGGATAACCGATGCGGCAAACCTCAACTTGCGCCGGTCGCTCAACCTTGTTTCCGTTTGTATCAAGCAGTCCGGTATCTTCAATGATGTCTTTTTTGGGTCGCAGAGTTGTGTTAAAAACCTTGTGTCCAGATATTTCATACTGGTTTGCAATGGTTTCGTATGGTATGACAAATTGTGTTACGTCCGTAGCGTAGGCCAGAATTTCCGTGAATGGCTTACTCAAAATTTCCTGTACCGTTGTTTCCATTTCGTTTACATTTTAAAATAACCGCCGACATTTTTGTTTTCTCTGAAGAATTTCGGGTAAAAGGTATTGGCAAGGGCATCCGCTTTGTCAGGACTGCGCCCCAACCTCTGCCTGATTGCCTCTTTGTCCTCAACTTTGATTTTCCCCATTGAACTGAACTCGTATCTGGTTTCGGCCAATTCCTGCGCCAATCCATCATCCGGCGGCAGACAGGCCTCAAAGTTATTGGCAGGGTTCAGCCAATCCCTTATGCACCAGTAAAGATACGCTTTCATATTTAGAAACTCAAGTTGCCCTGTAATATCTTTCCTGCCCTCTGCGGATTCAGAATATTTACACGAAATGGCATTTACCATACCCAATTCACGGAGACGGCTGTAAACCCCTGCGCCCTCGCCAATGGTATCAATGAAGGCCATAGAGCCGTAATTCACCCGCATAACCTGATGAACTTTTCCGGCGGTTTTCATATGGTCGGCCTGTCCGGCTGAATTGTTGTACTCCACCATATCCAACCAATCCCCATACCGGTAGGCAAATGAATTTCCGTCACGCCCCATACCGGCCACGTCAACCCCCAAGCGCAATTTTTCTGTTTTGCGAATTTTCTCTGCTTCGCTCTTTTTCTTTTTCCAACGTTCCTGCGCAATCTCAATCCAAAGAGGCGGCACAAGTACGTCCTCCGCTTCTTTAGGAAACATACCCCGAACCTTGATGCGAAAAAGGTCGTTTGGCCGGTACATTATCCCCTCCCATTCAAAGTCGCCCAACCCTTCATTGAACTCGTCTTTCGGGATAACCTCGCACCACGCTTCAACCTTGTCTTTCACCCACTCATAGTCAACTTGGCCGTTAATGACAATCCTCTTTTCAAGTACGTTCGGCGCATTCAGGTCGTCAAGCCGGTATTTGACAAAACGACTGGAAAATTGGCTCTTCGCAGCATACCCAATGGTTGTGTTTGGGTTAAAAACAAGCAGCAGTTTTGAATTTCCCTGAAGGTTTCCTTCAATGGCCGCAAATGTACCGTCCGCAATACCGGATGCCTCGGTGACAACAAACATTGTGTTGACGGCGTGAAATCCAGACCAAGCCTCGTGTTTTCTTTCGTCTGCCTTAAAGCCGGTCAAAAACCACTCTGCATAATCGGTGCGGATATCATAGTAAACGGTTCGGCCGTGAAGAATTTTCGCCCTATCGAAAAGCCTCAAAATTTCAGGGTATATAATGTTGCCAATCTGGCGGTCAGTCGGAGCGGTCAACGCAACTTTGGTATTACCCACCAAATCATCACCAACAAATTCCGGTGTCAGGTACATAAAACAAAGGGCAGCCACCGCCGCCACAAAATCTTTGCCTCTGGCCGTACCGGAACATACTGAAACCATTTTGTTGTTCTGAACCGCCGTCAAAATCTCCCTTTGCTGCGGGTCAAGTTCGGCTTTCAGTACGTCATAAGCGAATTTATTCCAATCCTTCTTCCATTCTTTGAAAAGATTGGAATATTGGTTGGCAAGTTCTTTTTCACTTAAAACTTCAGGCTTCATTCTTTTCCTTTTCCTCCCTCTGGCTTGCTCGTTTCAAAATGTCAAGGAAACCGTTGTTGTCCATATTCATAATTTCCTGCCGCTCAACCCAACCCCGCTGCTTGCCCCTTGTTTTCAAAGTGAAGAGAATGCAAGCAACGTCCGGCCGCTCTATCCACCCCTCAAACCGGTTGTCAATAATCCGTGGAATGCCGTTAATGAGAATATTTAACTGCGATTCGCATTGGTCAACAAGGCCTTCAATGGTGTCCTGATGAAAGTCGGCAAACCGCTTGTCGTTTTCAATCCAGTTCTGCACGCTTCTTCGGGTCACGTTCATTGCCTCTGCAATTTTTGTGATATTCCCCATTTTGGCTTTGCATACCTTCTGAAAGGCTTCTAATCTCGGTTTTTTCATCTCTTTTTATGAGTGTAAAAAAATGGAAATTTTACTCTTGCTCGCCGTCAATGACAGCCTCCACCATATCGTTGAAAATCTCCCCCTTAATGTACTTATCCATAGGGTCAAAACCAAAGCGCCCCATAAATTCTGCCTTGTTTTCCCAATTGTCGAAAGATATCATTACATAGGCTTCAAGGTCAGCCACTTTGTCGCCTACTTTGTTTGCAATCTCCTGTTTTACGTCTTTTATGGCCTGTTTTCTCATTTCGGCCTCTGCCTGCCTCTGGTCTGAAGAAATCTGCTTAATTTCCTCCATTTCCCCCGCAATATTTTCAACCTCAACGGTCATTGCCTTTGGTAGTTCAACGCCCATCTGGTTCAGGTCGTATATATCCAGACCGGCTTGCTCGTAGTCAATGTCAGGGATTAAATCACGGAGCAAAGTCAAATCAAACTGCCCCTGAACCGTGGTGCTGTTCATAAAAATATTTTGCTCCATTTCGGTTTTGTCGTCCATATCAACCAGTTCGACCCGCACGTTGTAATCCTGCGTTTTTTCAATTTGGTCAAGGGCAAGTAACCGTTGGTGACCTGAAATGATGTTCATTGTCCGCTTGTTTACCACAATACCGCCCAATAAACCAACCCTTTTCAGGTTTTTTTTGAGTTCTTTCAGCGCATAGTCGCTGATTTTCCGTGGATTGTACGGTGCATTGTTAATACTCAACCTCGGCACTACTGCCGGAATTGATGTTTGAAACTTTGTTAGTTCGTCTGCCATAGTCGTATTCAAATAAAAGTCGTTCTGCCAATGGAAAGGTATTGAATATTTTCTTCAAATCGTCAGGGTAATTTTTCCTGCAATAAAGCAAAACATTGATGTCAAAAGTTACGCCGTTTGAACTCAATGTCGAATATTGTATTGGACTTGGAAGCCTGTTTATTTGTATGTAGCGCAAAACGTCCTTATTTGACCAGTCGGCCAGAGGATAAACTTTGTTTGTGCCGCTTAACATACCGCCGTGGCCATAGGTGTTCAGCATAAGCCTCCGGTGAATACTGTCGTTTTTCTTCATACCGTAAAAAGTATAGCCAACGCCATACTTAATCCGCATACCTTCGTCAATGTCTTTGATGGTCATTGCCCTGACGTAGTGTTTCGGGCAGAGTACGCCGGCACGAAAAATATGGGTCAATCCCCAATGGGGTACTTGAACCAACTGAACATTCGGGTATCTGATTAAAGCGTCACGGAGAAAAATGTTAATGTGTTCAAGGTCTTTTACAAAATACATAAAAACACAAATGATTTCTTTGAAATGCGGGTACATAAGGTTCAGCAGGGCGATGCTGTCTTTTCCACCGCTATAAAATAGAATAACACGGCCAGTATTCCCGCTGACCGTGCTAATCATCGCATTTGTGTTTTCAACGATGCCCATTACCCACCGGATAAACCAAGACCACGCCGAATGTCACGGTACTGTTGATTTCTCGTAACAAATCTGCCACCACGTCCAAGAGGCCCACCGGATGATGTGGACAACGCACGCCTTGAAGGCGAACGATACCTTGAAGTTGAAACATTAGTCCTCATTTCTTCAACCCTTTCATTTATGAAACAACTCCGTGACTTATCTCTGAACACAAATGTAACAAAAAAAACCGGCTGACGTTGTATCAACCGGCTTAATTTGCTCATTTATTTTCTTCATTCCTCTTTCGGCGGCCCTTTGACGTTTATGACAGCGCCCAACTCAATTTCTATTTGAGAAAGCCAATACTCTTTCCCATAATAGTCGTAAGTAATCACCTCGTCATTATCGTCAACAAAAACCACAATTTTTGCACTTTTCCACTCAACCAATGCGCTCTCCCTGTCTTTGTTGTAACCGACATAAAATTGGATGAAATCGTACTTTATAGGCGTGAAATCTTCAGTTTTCGGGTCAAGGACAGCATTACCCTCCGAATCACAAACAACATATTTACGGTAGGTGGTCGGCCTTAATTCCCTATACTCAATTTTCTTTTCACCTGAAATAATTTTGTCGAAGAACTTTTTTTGAATAATGAGCGTCAAAATTTTCTTTTTTTCATTCATAGGCAATTTATTCATTAACAAATATAGTAATTATTTTGATATTCAACAAATTTCAAAGTATGTTATACAACATATAAACATATTATTCTCTGGCCTTCAGGCCTTATTTTCAGCGCTTTTAAGGCGCTTTTTATCAAGTTTTGCGCACTCTGAAGAACAATACGGCCTTTTGTCTGGCCTTTTATTTTGACATTCAGGGCGAAGGCACTTTAATTTAATTGCCGGCCTGTTTTCGGTATGAGTTGACAAGAATCTGCGGAGATTATAGTTATGCGGCAACTTTTTTACCGGCCCTCCAACAATAATTATTTCTTTGTAATCTGTTTTTTTGGTTAGTTTCAGCCTCATATCCTTTTCAGTTTGCCTTTTTTGTGAAAATAAAAGGTTTTGCCCTTCTGAATTTCTCTGACCTGTTTTCGGGTCATTTTCTTAACCAGTTTATGTTTTCCCGCCCTATAAAAAGGGGTCTGGCCTCTGCCCTCTGTGAAGGCGGCCGCAATGAAGAAAAAAGCCAAAATCAAAAAAAACCTTTTCATTTTTCTATTTTATAAAATTCAACGCATTCGGCCGGATATGAATTGTCATTGAGCGCATAACTGACGACAAATAAAATATATCCAATAAATGCAGTCAAAATAATGACATACCCAAATAACAAAGTTAATATCCAATCAATTCTTTTCAATAGATATTTCGACCGGTTTTTCATTTTCTTTTACCTCTTCAATGTTAATGAGGACATAGCCTGCCTTGGCCGCCCTCTTTGCAGCATTCGTAATCTGTGCAAGAGTGTACTTATCCTCAATCTCAACGATTGTATAATAGGCATAATCTTTGGGCATTTTCAGGCCTGACAACATTTTCATAAAATCTTTGATGCCGGCTTTAAAGTAAATGGACTTGTACTTTTTCATTGAAACATTTTTATTTGGGTCTCCGGCGGCGCAAAAAACTGCTTTATAGCATTATCAACCTTCTGTTCGTACCCTCTTGCCTTCCTCAATTCATTGGGTGTCCTGTTATGAAAATAGTCGGTTTGTGCGTCTCTCATTTTCTTCACCAGACCGTAAAATTCATACTCCGTCATTCTTTAATAAGTTTAAATGGTTTGCCGTCAATGATAATTATATAAACTCCTTTTAGCAAGGACGCTATATCAATGGTTTCGCTATCCGTGGTCATTATTCTGATGCCCAAGGTATTGTATAACTCTGATTTTCCACCAACATTTATAGTGCCGGCAGAAGGGTTTGGGTATAGGCCGATTGCATTATAAATACCGGAAATATTTGTCACCTTCATTATTTGATTCACCGTTGGGCGAATATACCCAAACCGTTTACCTTCATTTATCACCAAAACAACAGGAAGATTTACCGTGCCGGTCGGAGCAAGATTAAATTCAATGGCCACGCTGAACATAGCGCCCAAACAGCCGGCAGAATCAATATTACAGTATGAAAATGGGATATTTGATGCCGTCAGTTCATTGCGTAGGTTGGTAGTAAATCCACAAGTATTCCGGCCATAGATTGTTATTTCATACGCCTGAGCAAACGAAAAACAAAATAGCAAAGCCACTATTAAAACCCGTTTCATTCCTTTGCCTCCTATATTTCTGTGGTTACCGCACAATGATTGCAATGTATCGCCTGTGTTTGGTATGTTTTTTCGCTCCCACATACAGGGCATTTCATCCCGTTATATTCTTCTTCCACAAGT
>Ga0255340_1000985_pt1 | contig 41292 bp, 45 predicted proteins | sample wastewater_treat_7_FD_192417 | JGI IMG/M metagenome (GOLD analysis project Ga0255340, IMG submission 192417) | Wastewater microbial communities from Lulu Island WWTP, Vancouver, Canada - plant10 | ecosystem: Engineered > WWTP > Wastewater > Unclassified | place: Canada: Vancouver, British...
TTTTGTGCCAAAGTAAAATAGATATCCATAATCTAACTTAATCCCCTTCATCTCCTCAAATGCCATAGCAAGAGTAACAAGCTGTAGCTTGTCCTCCAAACCTTCTTTTGGAACGCCTTTCTTATATTCGACGATTCGGGGGATATAACAGTCCCCTTTTTCTTCGATATAAATGCCGTTTATGTTTCTGGTAAACTCTATAAGATCAATTACGCCCTGAACCCTTAAAATATCGGAGCACACGGCGACACCTCTCGAATAGTAAGTGTCGCCGCGGCTCTCCTTTAACTCGCCATCATGTACTCTTTCGTGCAGCCTGTGCCCTTCATAAGTCAGGGCGTTATCATCCCAAAGCCGTTCAATATGTATTAGTCCCCATTGATGTTTACAAAATATGAAATGTTGTACGCCTGATATTAACAGGCAATCATCGTTTTGTGCCAATTTATTATACCTTTACATTGCATAAATTAATAAATTGTTCTTTCTAGGTCTATTAAAGGCTCAACATCTACTATTATTATTTTCTTGGTGTTTTCATCGAATTCTACTTTTATACTGTTATGAACAACACCTGAGGGATATTGCCCAGTTTCGCAATTATGCTTCCACCAAACTACCGCCTCAACTTTCATACTTCCTGATGGGCGCGCAGCGGACTCATCATTTTCAAATATAGTTTTTAGAGCTAATAACAGTTTCTCTGCGTCTTTATCATTGAACCCTGTTTTTTTAGCTAATTGACAATTGATGCTTCCGTATGTAACATAGACCCCGTATTCTACCCTATGTTTCATGCCCATCGTGTCCTTGCCTTTTTTGTCAGGATTGCTTTTGTTGGTTTCTAAGTTGACACTTTTTGTAATTTGTAAAGAAGATATATCAACCGTTTTAAGACTAACAGCATTTTGTATGCTTACAGGCCCGCGAATTCCTATTGAAACTGATTCAACACCCGCTTCTTTTGAACCGCCAAAAGGAAAGACTTGCCCGAAAGCACGAACATCGTACCATATTTTTGAGGCTTCTTTTATTAATTTTTCACGATCGGCTCTTGTTTCTTTACTTATCGTATTTTCGAAACGATCTTTAAGGCTTCTATACTCGTCTTTTCTGTAATCATCAGACTGGACAAAAATATTTTCGCCCATATCAAGAAGACGATTGCGTAGTTTTCTCTTCAGGCATACATCTGAGACCTCCCCAAATCCATCATAATCGATGCGAGGGCGGTTCCCATTGAGCGGATCACCGTTAGGATTAGCTTTCTTAACGCTAAACACCAATGCAAAATCAATCTTATTCGTTAGACTCATGTTCTTCTCCTCCATTTATTACTTTATTTTTTTGTATTAATTCTTGCTTTTGTGCGAAGAAACCCATCAAATATCTGCCATCAAGCGGTGCATCGCTTTCGAAATCTCCAGGTTTAAAAAGTTTTGTTTTTATTTTCGTAATCTCGTTAAGATACCAATGGGCGCCTTTCAGTTCTTGAATGTAAGGATTCAACAATTGAGAAAACAATAAAGTCCAAGTCCTGAATGGATGTTGAGCGAAAACCGGCATATAGCGCAAAGCGTTTGTAAGATAAGAGTCTTCAGCTCCTTTTTTGTATTTCGCGTAAGACTCAATTCTGTCAGCAATCGCAAGCAACCGGCCATACAAGTAATCGCGATCTGTTCTTGTTGTTTCAAGTTCCACCTTAAAATCCTCCTTATAAGTGTCATAATAGTATTTTTTAACTAAAGCACAAGCTGTACAAAGTATTTTTTCCCAATCTAAAAGCTTATTATTTTTAGGCACTTTTTTGCTTTTTTGTTCCTCTCTATTAATGTAGACAATCGGGTTGGAAGCATGGTTGACAGCAGCGACAACAAATGAAAAAGGCAGTTTATGAGCATCGAAAATGCAATGAACCATTTGTACGTTAAGATTTTTTTCTAATTTCTCATAGGTTTCGTCATTTTGAGATCGAGGTATTCCCAGTACAGCATGGGATATGCTTTTATTTGATGGAGCACCTATAAAATACCCGCCATTTTCAAAAGGTTGATACCATTTACAATGATCGTGCCATTGAATTATTCTTTCTTCATATTCATTTTCGTCTAATTCGCGATAATATGAAACACCAAGCCTTCCTGTCGAAGAAGAATCCGAAGCTAATATAGCTATTTTGCGCTGATGCTTTTTTAATTCGACAGTTGAATTATATCCCCGCAAAGCTTTTTTTAATTGGTTTGCATAATCTAGAAAAACTTTACTTTTTGCTTGGCTTATCATTTCTTCATCTGTTGTTTGAGATTGATTGCTCAAATGGCACAGCGAGAAACTATCTTTAAAGAAATTGGGTACCAGGATATTGTCATCAATTGCCCATGCCACTATTGAGTGAGCGCCGCTTCTTGAACACCATGAATTTGTGATTAGCCAACGCAATGCTTGGTGTGCTTTTTGGGAAGCTTCATAGCTTACGGTTACAGATTCTTTTGATTTATTAAAGCGCCCCCTAAAAGTATAATTAGTGTTATCGTTACTGGTAATTAATTTTGCGTTGCCGGCAAAACGGTTAATGCTTTTGGGATGTTTTTCCGTAAAGTAGTCAATTTCAGAAGTGATTCTAAAATCATTTACTTTACCGGAGTTAATCCATGCGATGTCGCCTCCCCAATAATCGGGTTCATCACGGCTTGGAGTCCCGCCAAGAACACAATCTGTAACATCTTTGATTCTTGTTTTCCCTTCCGCAATGATGTTTGGGAAAAACTTATTGAAAACGTAGAAGATTGAGTCCTCTAAATTATCATTTATCGCACCACGTCATGTGATATAATAGAAATACGAAAAAGGAGTGTAAAAATGTCGTATTTTAATGAACACGCTTTAGAAATGTCCATCATGGAGTTATTCCAGGATGAAGGCTACCAATATGTTGGCGGCGAATCGATACACCGGGAACGTGAAGAGGTGTTGCTTGTAGATGATCTAAAGCAGTATCTCTATAATCGCTATGCGAAGGATGGTATCACATCCAACGAGGTGGAAAGTATCATCTTTACTTTGCGGACGATCTCCGGCAGCATTTATGAAGCCAATAAAGCCGTCTATAAGTTGATTAGCGATGGTTTTATCTTTAATCGTGAAGATAGAACTCAAAAGGATTTATACATAGAACTTATTGATTTCGACACTCCCGAAAACAATACGTTCAAAGTGGTAAATCAGTTTGAGATCGAAGGGATGGACAGGCAATTGCGAATCCCGGACGGTATCGTTTTTATAAACGGCATTCCAGTGGTAGTCCTTGAGTTCAAGAGCGCGGTAAAAGAGAATACGACCATTATGGATGCGTTTACGCAGCTAACGGTTCGGTACCGTAGGGACATTCCTGAACTCTTTAAATATAACGCTTTTGTCGTTATAAGCGATGGTGTAAATAATAAATATGGTTCGTTCTTCTCGCAGTACGACTTCTTTTACTCGTGGAGAAAAATCGAAGCGGATGATAAAGAGATGGACGGCATCAGTTCTCTCTCGACAATGGTCAAGGGACTTTTCCGTAAAGACAGATTGTTAGCGGTCATCAAGGATTTCGTCTATTTCCCTGATACGTCCGACAAAGATTTGAAGATTGTGTGTCGCTACCCGCAGTTTTTTGCAGCAAAGAAGCTCTTTGATAACGTAAAAGAGCATCTTCGTCCTTCCGGCGATGGTAAAGGCGGTACATATTTCGGCGCAACAGGGTGCGGAAAGAGTTATACGATGCTTTTCCTTACCCGCTTGCTGATGAAATCGACATATTTCCACAGCCCGACAATCGTTATCATTACGGATAGAACGGACTTGGATGATCAGTTGTCAAAGCAATTCGTTAGTTCCAAGAAGTTTATCGGAGATGAAACGGTTGTCAGCATTGAGTCCCGTGAAAAACTGCGTCAGGAACTCCGCGGCAGAACCAGCGGTGGTGTGTATCTTACAACTATTCAGAAGTTCACAGAAGATCTGGATTTGCTTACCGACAGGGCAAATGTTATCTGTATTTCCGATGAGGCACATCGAAGCCAGGTAAATCTTGACCAGAAGGTTAAGATTACTGCCGATGGTGTTAGCCGTACTTATGGTTTTGCCAAGTATTTGCACGACTCGCTTCCGAACGCTACCTATGTTGGCTTTACGGGTACACCTATCGATGCCACGATAGAGGTTTTCGGTGGTGTGGTCGATGCCTACACTATGACCGAAGCGGTGAGTGACGGCATCACGGTCAACCTTGTATACGATGGAAGGGCGGCAAAAGTAACCCTAAATCAAGATAAGGTGCGCGAGATAGAAGAGTATTACGCAAAGTGTGAGGCCGAGGGGGCTAACGAATATCAGATTGAAGAAAGCCAAAAAGCGGTAGCACATTTGGATATGATCATAGGTGATCCTGACCGACTGAAGGCTGTAGCCGAGGACTTTATTTCGCACTATGAATCTCGTGTTGCGGAAGGTGCTACGGTTGCCGGAAAAGCGATGTTCGTTTGCTCTAACCGAAATATAGCTTACGATTTTTATAAGATCGTTATTGGATTAAGGCCTGAATGGGCAAAGAAAAAGGCCTGTGCTGATGGTGCCATTTTGAGCGCCCAAGAGAAGAAAGAACTCAAGCCCATCGAGATGATTAAACTTGTTATGACTCGTAACAAGGATGATAGTCCTGAGCTTTTTGAAATGCTCGGAACGAAAGACGATAGAAAGGAGCTTGACCGGCAGTTCAAGAACGTTAAATCTAACTTCAAAATCGCTATTGTTGTCGATATGTGGCTTACCGGCTTTGACGTTCCTTCTTTGGATACAATTTATATTGACAAGCCTATTCAGCAGCATACCTTGATTCAAACCATCTCTCGTGTAAACCGTGTTTACGAAGGAAAGGATAAAGGGCTTATTGTCGATTATATCGGCATAAAGAAAAATATGAATTTAGCCCTGAAGAAGTATACAAACTTTGAAACGGATGAGTTTGAAGGGGTTGAACAGTCTATCATTATCGTAAAAGACCAGTTGGAAGTTCTCGATCAGATGTTCCATAACTTCAACAGCAGGGACTTCTTCGAGGGGACACCCAAACAGCAGCTCGATTGCTTGAACCGCGCCGTGGAATATGTCCAGTTGTCGGAAGAACTCGAAACCCGGTTTATGGCGGCGGTTAAGAGAATGAAACAAGCCTTTAATCTTTGCAGCGCAAGCGAAAAGATAAGCGATAAAGAAAAGGACTATATCCATTTTTATTGCGGTGTGCGTTCAGTTCTTTTCAAACTGACAAAGGGCGATGCCCCGGATATCGCGCAGATGAATGCTCGTGTACGGGCTATGCTCGAAGGGGCCATTCAATCGGATGGCATTGAAGAGTTGTTTGAAACCGGGAAGCATATATCCATTGATATTTTCAGCGATGAGTATATGGATAAAATAAATGCTATCCAGTTGCCTAACACGAAGATAAAGATCCTTCAAAGGTTGTTATCTCAAGCCATCGAAGAGTTCAAAAAGGTTAACAAAATCATGGCGGTTGACTTTTCGGAACGTTTGAAGAGAGTGGTTGACGAATATAATAACCGCAGAAAGGATGAGGCTTTCGCCAACGAAGTTCTTGATGACATTGCAAGCCAACTCGCAAAACTGCTTGAAGATCTGAAGAAAGAGAAGTCTTCTTTTGAGGGTATGGGTATCGATTTTGAGGAAAAAGCATTCTATGACATTCTCAAATATACTGCAAATAAGTATGAGTTCGAGTATCCAGATGACAAAATGATAGAACTTGCGAAAAGAATCAAATTGATCGTTGACGATAAAGCACGGTACACCGACTGGTCTACGAGAGAGGACATAAAAGCCAATCTTCAAGTTGATTTGATCCTTTTGCTTGATGAGTTTGATTACCCGCCGGTTACTATCGATGATGTCTACAAGGAAGTTTTGGAACAAGCAGAAAACTTCAAGAAATACGCAAAATAATAAGTGGAGGAATAGAAGATGGATAACGCTTTACAGTATGTTTGGGTAGATTTTTATAAAGAACTGGCTCAGAAATTGCTGCAATTCAAGAACGACCGAGCAACACTTATCGAAAATGTTAAGCGGATATATGAGACCACCGGCATCAACCTTCCTACACTCGAAAGAGACAATGCTATCGTTGACATCGATCCGTTTACGGTTTTCGGATTATTTAATAAGAGTTCGATGAAGCAATCGAACAGGGAAAAGATCATATCTGCTGTAGCGGATATCTTCGGGGTGCAAGCGGCGGTTCCGACTTCGTTTGAAAGCATACCTCTGTTAAACAATCAGAATGCCACTTTCTACTATTTCGTGGGTGATAGAGAAGAAAACGATATCGATGACCTTTGGAATATGTTTGAATCCGCACTTACATATGCGGAGAACCCATCTGCCGAGACCCGTGCTGTTCTGTCACATTATTTTGATTTGACGATTGGGAAGAAGGGCAACGGAAACAGTAAAATTACGATGGGGTTGTATTGGATCGCCCCAGATGCGTTCTTGAATTTAGACCAGCGTAATAGATGGTATATCTACGATTCCGGGAAAATGCCTGCAGAATTAATTCAAACGCTCCCTGCAGTCGAGTCAAGGATCCCTTCTTCAAAGTATTTTGATATAGTTGAGAAATTACGGGCATATTTGCAAAGCCCAGCAAGTCCCTTTAAGGATTTTGTGGAATTAAGTGCTGAAGCCTGGCGCTATTCAGAAGAAGTCAATGAAGCGAAACGTCAGGAGAAAGCAAATCAAGATCATGAATCGAAATCGTCCATAGGAGATGATGATGTTGATTCCGTCCATTATTGGATTTATTCTCCCGGGGATAATGCATCCATTTGGGATGAATGCTATAACGAAGGTGTTATTGCTATCGGCTGGGATAAGATTGGTGATTTAAGGGATTATCAAAGCAAGGATGAGATGAGACAAGCAATGAAAACGCTCATTGATCCTAATTACTCTTGGAAAAACGGTGCCCATGCGACATGGCAATTTGTTAATGAAATGAAACCGGGTGATATCGTTTTTGCAAAGAAAGGTATGCACCTTGTCATTGGCCGTGGTGTGGTGGAATCAGAATATGAGTTTGATTCGAGCCGCAGCCATTATAAAAACATTCGCCGGGTGAAATGGACGCATAAGGGGGAATGGGAGCATCCCGGTCAGGCTGTTATGAAAACGCTGACCAATATCACGCCATATACCGATTATGTTGAAAAACTTAATGCGTTGTTTGAAAGCGATATCGTTGATGATGAAGAGGAGCATGAAGTAAAGTATTCCTCTTATTCGGCAAGTGATTTTCTCAAAGAAGTATATATGGATGAGGATCGTTACAAGACCCTGGTTTCGCTTGTAGAAACGAAAAAGAACGTTATTCTTCAAGGCGCTCCCGGTGTTGGAAAAACATTCACCGCCAAGAGACTTGCATATTCTATTATCGGAGTCAAAGACCCCAACCATGTAATGATGGTACAGTTCCATCAGAGTTATTCCTATGAAGATTTTATAATGGGTTTCCGTCCTTCTGAGAAGGGCTTTGAACTGAAACACGGGGCTTTTTATAAGTTCTGCAAAAAAGCTGAGGCCGATATTGAAAACCCGTATTTCTTTATCATTGATGAGATAAACCGTGGAAACCTGAGTAAGATCTTCGGCGAATTGTTTATGTTAATTGAGAACGACAAAAGGGATACACCCTTGAGACTCTTGTATTCTGACGAGCTTTTTGCTGTGCCCAGGAACGTTCGCATTATCGGAATGATGAATACTGCCGATAGAAGCTTGGCAATGTTGGATTATGCTTTGAGAAGAAGATTCGCGTTCTTTGAATTGAAGCCGGGATTTGAAACTGAGGGCTTCCGTAATTATAAAGAGGGCCTTGCAAACGAAAAGTTTGATAGACTGATCAACTGTGTTATCAACCTCAATAATGTTATCGCAACAGATGAATCCCTGGGTGAAGGGTTCTGCATTGGACATAGCTATTTCTCCGAAATAAAGGAAGTAACCGACCAGAAATTATCAAATATCGTTGAATTTGAGTTGATTCCGCTCTTGAAAGAATACTGGTTTGACGAGCCTGCAAAAGTGAGAGATTGGGCTAATAGTTTGAGGAGTGCAATCAAGTGAAGGGGCCTTTGATTCAGAATATTTATTATATGCTGTCTTATGCCTTTCAAGTGCTAAATGAGCAAGGGTATAAAGATGTTGCTACGGAACAGTTTGAAAATGTTGCGGAGCTATGTGCAGCAATTCTGGGCAAGGGTATTTCTCTACAATTGAAACGTGGACTCGGAAAAGAATATATTGAAAAAACAGAGTCTCTTTCTTCAATCCGTGGGAAAATAGATATTTCCGAATCAATAAAAACGCAGACAATTCAAAAAAAGCAGTTGATTTGTTCGTATGATGAGTTCTCGGTTAATTCCTATTTAAATAGGATAATTAAAACAACCGTTGAATTACTTATTCGGTCAGATATATCAAAAGTGCGTAAAAAACAGTTAAAAAAGCTGCTTGTTTTCTTTGGAGATGTTGATACTCTTGACCTTCATAAGATTAATTGGAAAATACAATTTAATCGGAACAACCAAACATATAGGATGCTTATTGCCATCTGCTTTTTGGTAATAAAAGGTCTTCTACAAACGCAGTCTGATGGGACTACCCGGCTTATGGACTTTTTGGATGAGCAGAGAATGTGCAGGTTGTACGAAAAGTTCATCTTGGAGTATTATAATAAAGAGTGTCCTCAGGTTAATGCGACAGCTTCGCAAATTCCATGGGCATTGGACGATGGCATTGGAACGATGCTGCCAGTTATGCAAAGTGATATAATGCTTACGCAAGGCAATAAGGTTCTTATTATTGATGCAAAGTATTATACGCACACTACCCAGGCACAATTTGATGTTCATACGCTGCATTCTGCAAACCTATATCAAATCTTTACCTATGTGAAAAACAAAGATACGGAATTTGGGGAGCAGCCACACACGGTATCTGGTATGCTCTTGTACGCAGCGACAGACGAAGTAATACAGCCCAATAACGACTATCAAATGAGCGGGAATCGGATTAGTGTTAAAACGCTCGATCTGAACAAGGATTTTGCGGAAATCAAAGCCCAATTGAATACGATAGTAGATGAATTCTTCTAATGCTTGAAGCAATACCGTAACACACCCCAGGGAGCGATCCTTGGGGCCTTTTTTGTTTTCGACAAAATTTCCAAACAATTATCGTTTAGATGTCGTGAATTGGCGACTTTTACCTCTTGACAAATGCCATCGAAAAGAATATAATGATGCTATCTTGAACAAATGTTCACGATAGGACGAAAAAGGAGAACAATCGAATGCGCACTAAAGATGCCAACTTGCTCAACTCAATCAAAGAGTTCGTGGAGCAGTTCTGCAATGACAATGGCAGAGGTCCCACGGTCAGAGAAGTCACGTCCGAGTTCAATATGTCCGTAGGGTCAGCCTATAACTACCTGAACCACCTTACCGAAGAAGGGGTTCTGGCGGTGGGGGCATCCAACCGCTACGAGATAGCAGGGTTCGAGTATGACCAGGCCACGGCGAACATCGAGTTAGTCGGTAGTATCTCTTGCGGACCTTTGTCGGAGGCGCAGCAGGAGAACCGTGGTTACATCCGTCTCCCTCGTTCTTTTGTCGGTCCGGGTGAGTTCTTCTTCCTTGAGGCGAAAGGTGATTCGATGATCAATGCCGGAATCGAGGAAGGGGATTTGATCCTCGTGAAGAAGCAACCGACAGCGGAAGATGGTCAAATTGTAGTTGCCTTGGTGGAGAACGAAAACACGCTAAAGAGGCTACAGTTCGACCGCCGGAAACGGAGATATTATCTCCACCCGGAAAACGAGAAGTACCAGGATATGTATGTCGACCAACTGGAAATTCAGGGAGTAGTATCGAAGATAATCAAAGACCCGAAGTAAGGACAAGACAATGGAACCGAAGACCCGCACGTACTTATGTATAGATATGAAAACTTTCTACGCATCGGTGGAATGTGCGGAGAGGGGAGTAAATCCGTTTGAGACCAACCTGGTCGTAGCGGATGAGAGCCGAGGGAAGAATGCTCTATGTCTGGCAATAAGCCCGAAAATGAAGGCTCAAGGGGTCAAGAACAGATGCCGGCTGTCCGAAATACCGAAGAGTATCAAGTATGAGATAGCATTGCCCCGTATGCAACTGTATATTGATTATGCGGCGGACATCTACAGCATCTACCTTGACTACTTCGCTCCCGAAGATATCCACGTGTATTCCATTGATGAGTCCTTCATCGATGTGACTGATTACCTGAAAGTCTATCACCTGACTCCTCGGCAGATGGCGAAAAAGCTGATGGATGAGATAGCGAACAGAAAACGTATCCCATCGACCGCCGGAATCGGAACGAACCTATTTCTCGCCAAGATCGCCTTGGACATCACCGCCAAGCATAGCCCCGACCACATGGGCTACTTGGACGAAGAACTGTTCCGAAAGACTCTGTGGGATCACCGACCCATCACCGACTTTTGGATGGTAGCCAGGGGGACGGCTAACAGACTGGCACGATACGGCATCGACACGATGGGAGGGGTAGCCCACGCACCCGTGGAACTGCTCCATCGGTTATTCGGCATCAACTATGAACTGCTGTATGACCATGCCTGGGGGCGAGAGCCTTGCCTTATATCCGATATCAAGGAGTATAAGAGCAAGTCGCAATCGGTCTCGTTTTCGCAGATTCTCCCGCGGGACTACGCCTTTGATGAAGCGAGGACCGTCTTCGTTGAAATGGTGCAGCACGGCTGTTTGGAGCTGATGCGAAGACACGTCATCACCCATCACTTGAGCTTTTTCGTAGGGTATTCTCACGACCTATACGAACCGGCGAAAGGGAGCGTGAAGATGTCGGAGACAACGGCACTCTTCTCGAAGATATGTCCCTATTTCGAGAGGATGTACGATGCAAAAGTAAACAGAAGCCTGGCTATAAGGCGATTAGGGCTATGTTTTGATGATGTTTGCGATGAAGGTTGTGAAGGGTATGACCTCTTTACTGACTTTGAGAAAGTTGAAAAGGAGAAGGCACAAGAGCGAGCGGTCTTAGAGATAAAGGACAAGTTCGGTAAAAATGCGATCCTCCGGGGGACGAACCTGATGAAAGGTGCAACCCAGCGCGAACGAAACGAGATGATTGGAGGACACCGAGCGGGATATGATGACCCGAAAAGACCGAGCTAAACAATTTATGCCGTTCGATGCGATGAAAGGGCTGAAAGAGGCGCTCCAGGATCGGGAAGAACGACACAACCGAGTAGAGAGACATGGTGTGTCTGAAGAGACCCAAGAGAAACTATCGATACTCTTGAACCGGGCAGACCGGGGGATGAGAGTTTGGATATCGCACTACTGCTGCTTTCACGACATTGAGCAGAAAGGCACGATCACGCAGATAGACAAGGTGTATCGAGTCTTATGGTTAGGCGAGGTCAAGGTGTACTTCGATGATATATACGATATGGAAATAATGGATATGGGGGTGAAAATATGAAAGGATACGATAAAATTTGCCCAATATGCGGGACATTAAATAAAAATCTGAACCTCGAAGAGACGGAGGGTTGGATGGAATGTGAGCATTGCAAAGAAAAGGTCGGTTTTTTCGATTTTATAGAAACAGTAAAAGTACCGGTCTATACCCCGGAGATGCTCACACGCATGGCAAAGCACTCTGCATTTGCGGGTCGGAAGACCATCAGCGCGATAGAGGGGTAACGATTGGTAACCATTATTAATGCACGTCATGTGCCGTACATAAGTGTAGGACTTCCCAACCGCACAAGTATGTCGGTAAATCCCAGGAATGAGGTGTTAGGGAGAAAGGAGATGTTTTATGGAAAATAAACTATATGGAACTTGTCCTATTTGCGGTAAGAAACTCTGCCGAGCGAAGACCGGGAGCAGCGTCGAGGTGTTTTGCGCGACCTGCAAGAAGACCGTGACGGTCGAGGTGGCAAACGGCAAAGTGATATCCGTAATCAACGAAGAGGGATTGGAGTTAAAACCCTCGACAACTTAATACAAAATAAACATTTTAATTATCTTATTCGGTCGTAGATGCGGAACCGGCAGGAGCAATGAAACCCCGACCGCACAAAGCCGAAAAGATGTGTACGTTTATGAGTCATTGTAAGTAATGGAATGACCTGACGGACAGGGACTGATTCAATGTTGGATCGGGCTGAGTTCGTTAGGTCATTTTCTTTATGCCCCGGCAAACCCGATTGATTGATTCAGTTCAGTCAGTCGGGTTATTTTTTTGCCCTTAACCACCCTTTGGTACTTCCACCGATCACGGAAGGCTCGATGCCGGGGGCGGTACAACTGAATAATAACAGCTGACTATTGAGCGGACAGCTGCAAAGCGACACGGAGAAATCCGTCCGAAGTGCAGTCTTTTTTGTCACGCTCTTTTTCGGCTTACCTCCGAGTTGCTTTAGCTCAGACGAAAGTAAAAACGGAGGTAAAACAATGAAAATCAAGTATCAATTTGCAGACGGAACGATCAGCGAGATCGAAGTCAACGATGAAACGGGTGCGTGCTATATCGCGCTCGAGAGGGAAGAAGCGAATTACGAACGCAAGTGTCGGTATCACTGCCCGGTAAGCATCGACTCCTTGGAGTACGAGGGGGAGGTCTTTGCGGATGATACCTACTCCCCGGAACGAATGGTGATGCAAGAAGAGGAAGAGAAGGAAGTACAGAGGTTTCTCTCCACGCTCACTCCCAAGCAACGTCAGCGGGTGGAAAAGCTGATGGATGGTATGAGTATTACCGAAATTGCCAGGGAAGAAGGCACTTCATACATCTCGGTTTGGGAGTCCATCGAGTTCGTGAAAAAAAAGATAAAAAATTTTTTCCAAGACACCTAAAAAACAGACCCCTTTTTCTCCATACAGTGAAGGGCAACAAAAAAACGAACCGCTCTTCAAAGGAGGAAAAGGCAAATGGAACACAAAATTCAGATCAGTGTTTCAAGCAAACCCGACGAGAAGGGCATCGTCACTTGCAAAACGGTCTCGATGAAGGAGCGCTTGATGAAGAAACTCTTCGGTACCACACGAAAGGTCACCATCATCGTCCCCGGCGATTCCGTCCAAGGGATAACCATTCTCGAAGGAGCGGCCGAAGGAGGTGAAGTGAATGCCGGCTGAAAAACACGCAATTTTATCGGCATCCGCTTCGCACCGATGGCTGAACTGTAACCCATCCGCAAGACTCGAATTGGAGTTTGAGGATAGGGGGTCAACTGCGGCAGCCGAAGGAACGGCGGCGCACGCTCTCTGCGAACACAAGCTCAAGCGAAAGTTGAAATTACGCAGTGATAGGCCTACTTCCGTCTTTGACAATGACGAGATGGAAGCCTATACGGACGATTACGCAGACTTCGTTTTCGAGCAAGTGAAGAAGGAGAGACGGCGCGACAAAGACACTCTCGTTCTCATCGAACAGAGGCTGGACTTCTCGGAGTACGTCCCGGATGGTTTCGGAACCGGTGACTGCCTGATCGTATCGAAAGGTCGGTTACATATCATCGACTTCAAGTACGGGCAAGGTGTCCTCGTAGAGGCGGAGAACAATCCGCAAATGAAACTGTATGCCTTGGGCGCTCTGAAAGAGTTCAGCGAAAAGTATGAGATCAAGCGAGTGAAGATGACCATCTTTCAGCCGAGACGCGAGAACGTCAGCACTTGGGAGATCACCGTTCCCAGGCTCAAAAAGTGGGCGGACAAGGATCTGCGACCCAAAGCGGAAAAGGCATTCAGAGGCGAGGGGAGTTACTGTCCCGGCGAGTGGTGTCAGTTCTGCAAAGCATCGGTAAAGTGCCGCGCAAGGGCAGAAGAGAAACTTCGTCTCGCGCAGAGCGAGTTCAAGTTGCCTCCGCTTTTGACGGATGCCGAGATCGAGGGCGTTTTAGCCAAATTGCCGGACATTAAGAAGTGGGCCGAGGAGATTTCCGAGTACGCACTTAATGCGGCGCTATCGGGCAAAACGTGGCGCGGTTTCAAACTGGTGGAAGGTCGCTCGGTCCGCAAGTATACCGATGAGGTGGCTATTGCAAAGGCGGCAAACGAGGCAGGATACCAAGACATCTACAAGAAGAGTCTCATCAGCATCACGGAGATGGAACGGCTGATGGGCAAGAAAGAGTTCCAAGAGATCCTCGGCGGTTTCGTGGTAAAACCCCAGGGCAAACCCACGCTCGTTCCCGATACAGACAAGCGTGATCCAATCAATGTATCGGATCCAAAAAACGAATTCAATGAAATAAAAGGAGATTAAAAATCATGGCACAAAACAAGACAAAAGTAGTAACCGGCGTAGTCAGACTTTCCTATGCAAACGTGTGGGAACCCAAGGCAGTCAACGAGGGACAGACCCCGAAGTACAGCGTTTCGCTCATCATTCCGAAAACGGATACCGAGACCATCGCCAAGGTAAATGCCGCCATTGATGCGGCTATCGAAGAGGGCATCGGCAAGTTCGGCGGGAAGAAACCCAACAAGGCAGCTTTAAAACTCCCTCTCCGTGACGGTGACGTTGAAAGAGACGAGGACGAGGCATATGCCAACTCGTATTTCATCAATGCGAACAGCCCCACGGCTCCGCAGATCGTAGACACGAAGGTGCAGCCCATCCTTGAGAGGAGCGAAGTGTACAGCGGTGTTTATGCTCGAGTTTCCATCAACTTCTATGCGTTCAACTCGAACGGCAACAAGGGCATCGCTTGCGGACTCGGCAACATTCAGAAAGTCCGTGACGGCGAACCTCTCGGTGGCAAGAGCAAAGCAGAAGATGACTTTGACGAACTGCCCGATGGTGATGACGGCTTGCTCGGATATTAAGTATTAACCGGAAAGGGGTGGTAGGGTTTCCTATCACCCTATAACCGGAGATAGGGGCATTTATGAAGACTTTATCAATCGATATAGAGACTTTTTCGTCTGTAGATCTGTCTAAATCGGGAGTTTACAGATACGCGCAGAGCGATGATTTTTCCGTATTACTCTTCGGATATGCGGTCGATGGCGGGGAAGTTAAGGTCATCGATTTAGCCCAGGGGGAGAAGCTCCAGCCTGAAATCGTGACGGCTTTGACAGATGAAAACGTCAGGAAATTTGCGTATAACGCACAGTTTGAAAGGGTATGCCTTTCCAAGCTTTTGGGATACCCGACCGGGAAGTATATCAGCCCGAAGTCGTGGTTTTGCACGATGGTGTGGGCTGCCACATTGGGACTTCCGCTTTCCCTTGAGAAGGTGGGAGAAGTCCTGGGCCTTGAAAAGCAAAAACTTACGGTGGGCAAGGAACTGATACGGTATTTCTGCCGTCCGTGCGAACCCACCTATTCCAATGGCGGACGAACGAGAAACCTCCCCAAACACGATATGGGGAAGTGGGATCTTTTCAAATCATATAACAAGCGAGACGTTGAGACCGAGATGGAGATACAGAAAAGACTGGCATCCTTCCCGGTATCGGATACCGAGTGGGAGAACTACCACCTGGACCAACGCATCAACGATTACGGCATCGCCTTGGATATGGACTTTGTCGAACACGCGATCAGGTGTGACGAGGTCAACTCCGGCATCAGTTCGGAGAAGGTTAAGGCACTAACGGGTATTGATAACCCGAACTCCCCGGCGCAACTCAAAGCCTGGCTCGTAGAGCAGGGCCAGATGGTGGACTCCCTTTCCAAGGCAGAGGTTCAAAGGCTCTTGCAGGATGCGACCGGGAACATCGAAGAAATCCTAAAACTCCGTCAGGAACTCGCCAAGTCAAGCGTGAAGAAGTACATCGCTATGAAGAACGTGGTCGGGGATGACGGACGAGCCAGGGGGCTGCTCCAGTTTTATGGTGCCAACCGAACGGGGCGGTTTGCCGGACGACTCATTCAGGTGCAGAACCTCCCGCAAAACCATCTTGACAATTTAAAGGGAGCAAGGGAACTGGTACGGTCGGACGATTATGGCGGGATCGAAGAAAAGTACGGAAACATCCCGAACGTTTTATCCGAACTTATCCGTACCGCTTTCATAGCAAAACCCGGCTATAGGTTCATAGTTGCAGACTTTTCCGCTATTGAGGCGAGAGTAATCGCTTGGTATGCCAAGGAGCAATGGAGGCTCGATGTCTTTGAAAAGGGTGGGGATATCTACTGTGCGTCTGCCAGTCAGATGTTCAAAGTCCCGGTCGAGAAGAACGGTGTCAACGGGCATCTTCGGCAGAAAGGAAAGATTGCCGAACTCGCTCTCGGATACGGCGGTTCGGTCGGCGCACTAAAAGCGATGGGCGCTACGGCGATGGGTATTCCCGAACACGAACTAAAACCGCTCGTGACAGCATGGAGAACAGCGAACCCCAACATCACGAAGTTCTGGTGGGCGGTGGATAAGGCGGTAATGTATACCGTTTCCACGAAAAATTCCTACGAATGCTACGGCTTGAAGTTCTCTTTTGCCAAGGGCATCCTCTTTATCGAGTTGCCGTCCGGCAGAAGGCTTGCCTACGTTAGACCTCGGCTTGGAGTCAACAACTTCGGCAGCGACTGTGTGACTTATGAAGGACTCGGCGCATCGAAGAAGTGGGAACGCATCGAGAGTTACGGACCGAAATTTGTCGAGAACATCGTTCAGGCAACGGCGAGAGACATCCTGGTCGAGGCGATGCAAAGATTGGACAAAGCCGGGGTGAAGATCACGATGCATATCCACGATGAATGTGTGTGCGAAGTGCCGGATCATGTGTCGAGTAGTGTCGAAGTATGTCGGATAATGTCCGAACGTCCTGCGTGGGCAGGAACGCTCAATCTCCGTGCCGATGGGTATGAGTGCGAGTTTTACAAGAAGGAGTGAGAGATGAGAAAACCCAGTTATTACAACAGCGAAGGCTATCCGAGTCCTACGGAATATTACGGCCTTCTTCACATGATGGAAGAGGAACGTGCGCGAAAAGCGGAACTTCACAAATACCGTCCCTTGGTATATGTGTGTTCGCCGTTCGCGGGAGATGTGAAGACCAATATCAAAAAAGCACGCATCTATTCCCGTTTTGCAGTCGTAAAAGGGTATCTTCCCATCGCCCCGCATTTGCTTTTTCCGCAGTTTTTAAGGGATAGCGATGCGGACGAAAGAGAGATCGGAATGCATATGGGCCTGGTTCTGCTGTCGATGTGTCAGGAAGTCTGGGTTTTCGGGGACACGATCTCCAAAGGGATGGAGCAAGAGATCAAACGCGCAAGGTGGAAAGGGAAAACGATACGGTTTTTCAATGAGAACTTACAGGAGGAGAAGAAATGATAAACCCCTTTAGAGGATATATAAAAATCAAAGACAAGCAGCCGTGCCAGAAGTTCGGGAACGGCGAACCGCTCCTGACGTTGGAGCAAGCCCGAAAGTGTGAGGAATACGGAGGGGTGTTGAACGGCGAGTTCACTGTCAAAGACGTGGACGATGGGGACGAGGCGAATAGGCTGTATCGGCTCGTTTGTGATCTCAATCTCAACTGCCGGGTATACCAAACAAGCCGTGGTAAGCACTTTATGTTCCGTAGCAGCGAGTATTGCAAGAAGGGTCCGACCAGGACGAGAGATGCTTACGGGTTCAGTTCGGACATCCGCACCGGAAAGAACATGTACATCGTTCTGAAGAAACAAGGGAAAGAGCGTGAGATCCTCCGCGATTTTGACGAAAACCGACCTATAGACCTATTTCCGAAGAGTTTTGCACCTATCGAATCGGAGGCAAAGTTCACCGGGATGGGTGAAGGGGACGGCAGAAATGGTGCGCTGTTCAAGCATTCGGCAGTCCTGCTTCATTGCGGGTTCACACCCACGGAAGTTAAGACCATCCTTTACCGTATCAACCAGTATGCCTTTGACGAACCCTTGTCGGAAGAGGAGATGGCGAAGATCACCCGCCGTGAGGCTTTGGAGAACTATCTTGAACGATCCACGGCGGAGGACGATTTCGGCAACCCGCTCAAACCGAAAATCCAGAACGATACCGGGATGGCAGACCTTTTCGTCAGCGAGTACAAGGAAGAAGTACGGTATAACCGTGCTATAGGCTGGCTTGTATGGAACGGCAAGCAATGGGAGTGCAACGAGCTGAAGGCGCAACGGCGCTATACGGACTTTATCAAAAAGGTTCTGGAATTTGCCAAGAATGCCGTCAAAACCGCTTATGCCAACCTTGGCGATGATGCGATGGCTGATGGAGCAGACAAGGCGAACAAGGACAACGAGCAACTCGTCAAAGAGGCGGTCGGTTACTACAAGTACGTCAATAAAATGTGCGATTATAGCAAGATCGTGGCCGTAATGAACTGTGCGAAAAGCAAGCTCGAAATTGAAGTCCCCGAACTGGATGCGAATGCGTTTGAACTGAACACTCCCGGCGGGATCATTGACCTCAAAACGGGTATCGTTTACGCTCACCGACCCGATGCGTTCTGTACCAAGATGACCAAAGCCTCGCCGAGCGATGCTGGGAGAGAACTATGGGAGGAGTGCTTGGATAGTGCGACCCAGGGGAATGCTGCGTTCAAAGAGTTTTTACAGTACGTTGCCGGGGGAATGGTGATAGGCAAGGTGTATTCCGAGTCGATGTTCATCGCTTACGGTGACGGTGCGAACGGCAAAAGTACCGTATTCAATACCATCTTTGAAGTTCTCGGCGGGTATGCGGGGAAGATCCCAGCAGAGGCGCTCACTACCAGGGCGAAGAATGCCAAGGTCGATCTTGCGGAACTGCTCGGAAAGCGGTTCGTTCTGGCAAGCGAAACAGAGGAAGGGCAGAGGCTCTCCACCTCGATGTTAAAGCAGATCGCCTCCGTGGACGAGATATCTGCGGAGAAGAAATATCACGACCCGTTCTCGTTTATCCCTACGCATACCATCGTCCTTTATACCAATCATCTGCCGAGGGTGGGGTCTAATGACAAAGGCACCTGGCGAAGGTTGATGGTATTGCCGTTCAATGCAGTAATCGCGAACCCGCAGAGGGACTTTGCCGAGAGGCTGTTAAAGCAGTCAAGCGGTGCGGTTTTGAAGTGGGCAATCGAAGGGGCGAAGAAGTTTATAGAAAACAATTACTCGATGCCTCCTTGTCCTATGGTCGATGAGGCAAACAAGAAGTATAAGGAGTCGAATGACTGGATGTCTACCTTCCTGGATGAGTGTTGCACGGTCGGCAAACTTGAGAAAGCAGGGGGCGGAGTATTGTATAAGACCTACCGTGAATGGGCTACGGAAACGGGCGAGTACGTGCGCTGTAATAAGGACTTTTGCGAGGCTTTGCGACTTGCCGGGTTTGAACTCAAGCATACCAAAAAAGGTAACGAGTGGTTAGGACTTTCGCTTACTCCGAAGGGTACGGCAGAAGAGGACTTTTTACCCTTTTAGAGGTGAAGGTGAAAGGCGGTGAAGGCTCACATATAAACTCTATTAAGAAATCAAGAAAAAGAGGATTTTAGAAAAGTTTTATAAATAGCATTCACCCCTATTCACCCTGTAATTTTGAGGTGGAAACATGGAAGAAAAGCAAATCGAAAGCAAACTTGTAAAGGCAGTTAAGCAGTCAGGAGGGCTTTGCCTGAAATTCGTGTCACCTTCGTTCGATGGCGTCCCCGATAGGATCGTACTTTTACCGGAAGGAAAAATCGCATTCGTGGAGACCAAACGGACGGGCGAGAAGATGCGACCGCTGCAAGTCAGAAGAAAAAAGCAGATAGAGCAACTGGGGTTTAAGGTTTACTGCCTGGATGACCCCGCAAGGATCAAGGAGGTTCTGAATGAAATATAATCCGTATGATTACCAAGAGTACGCAACGAAGTTTATAGAAAAGCACGAAACCGCCGCCGTCTTCCTGGAATGCGGACTCGGCAAAACGGTCATCACCCTGACCGCTATTAAAGACTTGATGACGAAAAGCAAGGTCAAGAAGGTACTTGTGATCGCACCCCTGCGTGTGGGCAAGAACACCTGGCCCGATGAGATCACGAAGTGGGAACACCTGAAAGGGCTGACCTACACAGTAGCAATTGGAACAGCGGAAGAGCGGGTGAGAGCATTAAAGGCGAATGCCGACATCACCATCATCAACCGCGAGAACGTGGAGTGGCTCGTATTCAAGAGCGGTTACCATTTTGATTTTGATATGGTTATCGTTGATGAGCTGTCATCGTTCAAGTCCTACAAGGCGAGAAGGTTCAAAGCCCTATTGAAAGTCCGTCCTGACATTGATCGGATTGTGGGACTGACCGGGACTCCTTCCTCGAACGGCTTGATGGATCTGTGGGCGGAGTTCAGACTTCTTGACTTCGGCGAGAGACTCGGCAGATACATCACGAGATATCGTGTGGGATACTTCACCCCTGACAAGACCAACGGGCAAGTTGTGTTTTCATACAAGCCACTCCCCGGCGCGGAGGAGAAGATCTACGACAAGATATCCGATATCACCATATCGATGAGAGCGAAAGATTACCTGAAACTCCCCGCTTTGGTGATGAATGAAGTCAAGGTCGAGATGGGCGAGAAGGAGAAAGCATTATACGACCGTATGAAAAAAGATATGGTTGTCGACTTTTCCGACCAAGAAATAGATGCTAATAATGCGGCAACTTTATCGCTGAAACTCCTGCAGATGGCAAATGGCGCTGTCTATGACGAGGACAGAAAGGTGTGTCCCATCCACGATGAAAAGCTGAATGCTTTGGAAGACCTGATCGAGAGTGCGAACGGCAAACCGGTGCTTGTGGCTTACTGGTTCAAACATGATCTTGAGAGGATCAAGAGCAGATTCCCGACAGCGAGAGACATTAAGAGTCCCGAAGATATACACAAATGGAACCGGGGAGAGATAGCGATAGGGCTTATCCATCCGGCATCGGCGGGACACGGACTCAATCTGCAAGAGGGCGGATCGACCTTGATATGGTTCGGTCTTACCTGGAGTTTGGAACTGTATCAGCAGACTATCGCAAGGCTGTATCGCCAAGGGCAAAAGAACACGGTTGTGGTGCATCACATTGTGACAAAAGGAACGATTGACGAACGAGTGATAAAAGCACTCGGCAAGAAAGAGAAGACGCAGGACGCATTGATCGATGCGGTCAAAGCGGAACTGGGGAGGAAGTAATATGGATGAGTGTTTTCAGAGATTAGCGGAGGCGATCATCCTTCAGGCGGTAGCGGATTACCGAAAGGCGCTGCGGATACTGAAACGGTATCCCAGGTATGAGGCAGCTTTGAAGGAAAAGCAACGGGACGAAGAGTTCTTCCAGTCGGAGTGGTATAGGCAACTGACCAACGTTGACGGGAAGATGCTGATTCAAAGACTACAAGAGGAGGTATAAAAGGTGACGGCAAACGAGTATTTGAGCCAAGTGTACAACTTGAAGCGGAAAATTAAATATAACCTGGCAAGACTGGAAGAGCTGCGAGAGTTGTCGTGTTCTATCTCCGCACCGGCTTTAGACAAAGTGCCAAGCGGGAACAGATGCACCGAGGCTCCGTTTGTCAAAGCCCTGGAGAGGATATGGGAGAAGGAAGAGGAGATCAACCGGGAGATGGATGAGCTGGAACGCAAGCAGAAAGAGATCCAAGCGGTCATCGAAAGGCTGACGGACGTTGACGAGAGATACGTTCTTCTGTACCGATATATGCAGGGGATGAAGTGGGAGGAGATATCGATGGAGTTGAACCTCTCGGAAAAGACGGTGAGAAGAAAGCATTTCTCGGGTCTACGAAATATCGTGGTTCCCGCATAAAAAAGACGGAAATGACCGGCTTTGACCAGTTTTGACCAGAGATGTCCGGGTGGCAATTGTGATATGATATAATCAGGAAAAAATAACGAGATGCGCTTACAATTCGTAGGCGCATTTTTCGTTTCAAAAAGGAGGGAAGATATGCCGAGAAGTCCGAGAGTACCTTGCAAACATCCCGGCTGTCCGAACCTCGTAGAGCCGGGGAAGATGTACTGCAAAGAGCATCTGCCTATGCATAAGGAATACACGAGACCACCCCAAGAGCGTGGCTACACCTACGAGTGGAGACGGGCAAGCAAGGCTTATCTCAAAGAGCATCCGCTTTGTGCCGAATGCCTACTGAACGGGAAACTTACACCCGCTACCGTGGTCGACCATATCGTACCGCACCGCGGGGACAGACGGTTGTTCTGGGACAAAAACAACTGGCAATCCCTCTGCAAGCCGTGCCATGATGCAAAAACGCTCAAGGAAGAGACGAACCCCGTTTATAAATATTGATTGCGCGGGGGTAGGGGGATGAAAATCTCTACCGGGTCCCAAACGGACACCGGCCTGGGGTTTCGTGTGCAAAAATGGCAAAATCAAAAGGGTAATAAAGGAGGGCAAATTCAAATGCCTACAAAATCGAACAATATAGGCGGACAAGGCGGTGCCAGACCAGGTGCCGGACGAAAGAAATCCGCCGTGAAAGATAAGATAGACAACGGAAATCCCGGTGGAAGACCGCTGACCGTCTTGGATATTCCCGAAGTGGAAGGGGTAGAGATGCCTAAGATCCACGACTTCTTGACAAGCGAACAGCGTGACGGCTCGACCTTGCAAGCGAAAGAGATCTATGAAGAGACCTGGGAATGGCTCAAAGGCGTCGGGTGCGCCGCAAAGGTATCCCCGCAACTCCTCGAACGATATGCGATGTGTTCTGCTCGTTGGATACAATGCGAGGAGATGACCAACAAGCTCGGTTTCCTTTCCAAGCACCCCACGACCAACAAACCGATACCTTCGCCGTTTATAAACATCGGCATTAACTATATGAACCAGGCGGTTCGGCTCTGGAACGAGATATTCCAGATCGTAAAGGAAAACTGCTCCACGGACTATTCGGGGGCGAACCCGCAAGATGACCTTATGGAAAGATTACTCTCCGCTCGGAGAGGGAAATAAAGGAGATAAAAACTATGTTTGAAAAGGTAAATCCCAGCCATCCCGACAAGGTGGCAGACAGAATCGCAGGCGCTATCGTTGACCTGGCATACACCCTTGAGGATAATCCCAAGGTTGCGGTCGAGGTACTCATCGGACACGGAGTCTGCTATATCATAGCAGAAACGTCCGTCAACTTCGAGCGGAGTGCAATCAACGAGATCGTAAGACGCATCATCGGCGATGTGTTCGTGGAGTATGTGGAAGTCCCGCAAGACTCCATTCTCGCATACAACCAGGGTGAGCGCGTTCGCTGCGGTGACAACGGCATCTTCAAAGGTGTGCCGGTGACGGAAACGCAGAGGGAACTCTCCAGGATCGCAAGAGCGATTTATGCCAAGTATCCGTATGACGGCAAGTACATCCTTGATGCTGACCGCCTCATCATCTGTCAGAGCAACGTTCCCACCGAGGAACTCCAAGCGGAGTATCCCTTTGCGACAATCAATCCACTCGGCGATTGGACCGGCAGCATTGACGTCGACTCCGGTGCGACCAACCGCAAGCTCGGTAGTGATATGGCTGACAGCGTAACGGGCGGTGGACTCCACGGGAAAGACCTCTCGAAAGCGGATGTCAGCGTGAACATTTACGCATGGCTAAAAGCCCAAGAGACGGGTAATATCGTGGAGTTTTCGTGCGCCATCGGCGATGAGACTATCGATGGAAAGGACTATTCGGAGATCGTAGAGATCGCAAGGGAATACATCCGTTCGGTCGGTGGCTTTGAGAAATTCGCCGAGTGGGGTCTTGTGTAAAGGAGACCGCTATGGCAAGAACGACTACCGATATGCAGTTGGTATCAATCACGAAGTTGGTACCTTACGTGAACAATGCCCGAACCCACTCGCCGGAGCAGATAAACAAACTCCGCTCCAGCCTTCGTGAGTTCGGTTTTATTAACCCTGTCATTATCGACCGCGACTATGGCATCATTGCCGGTCATGGTCGAGTGCTTGCAGCAAAGGAAGAAGGCATCACGGAAGTTCCGTGTGTTTTTGCCGACTTTTTATCAGATGCACAGAAGAAGGCTTACATCCTCGCCGACAACCGAATGGCGCTTGATGCCGGGTGGGACGAGGAGATGCTGCGAGTCGAGATCGAAGCCCTTCAGGATGCCGATTTTGATATCGGTTTGACCGGGTTTGACGAGAAAGAACTCACCGATCTTTTCAAAGGTGACGAACCAGACATCGAGGACGATGACTACGACCTGACCGCCGCCCTGGAAAAGGCATCTTTTGTCGAAAGAGGGGACATTTGGGTCGTTGGCAGACACAGACTGATGTGTGGTGACGCGACCGACCCGGCGGACGTTGACAAACTGATGGACGGAAAACGCGCCAACCTGGTGCTGACCGATCCTCCTTATGGTGTTTCCTTCAAAAGTTCGAGCGGCCTGACCATTCAGAACGACAGCATGAAGAACGAGGAGTTTTACAACTTCCTCAAAAAGGCATTTGAGAATATGGTGGCGCATTTGGAACCGGGCGGCGCGGGATATGTTTTCCACGCAGACACGGAAGGTCTGAATTTTCGCCAGGCATTTATCGATGCGGGTTTCCACCTCGCCGGCTGTTGCATTTGGGTGAAGGACAGTCTTGTCCTGGGTCGCTCGGACTATCAATGGCAGCACGAACCCATCCTCTACGGGTTCTTGAAAAACGGCAAGCACAACTGGTACTCGGATAGGAAACAGACCACCATTTGGAACTTCAAAAAGCCCAAACGGAACGAAAACCATCCTACAAGTAAACCGCTCGATCTTCTCGGTTATCCCTTGAAGAACTCCTCGCAGGAGAATGCCATTGTCATTGATACGTTCGGGGGAAGTGGCTCTACCATGATGGCGTGTAACGGGCTAAACCGTATCTGCTACACGATGGAACTCGATGAGAAGTACGCATCGGTCATCCTGCGTAGGTATGTGGACGATACCGGGGACTCCGAAGGTGTTTACTGTATACGAAACGGGGAAAAGATCCCGTATTCCGATCTGGTGAAGAAGGTGGAAAGCAAAGATGAGCAAGCCGAAATATCACATAGTTAGTCTATCCGGTGGGAAAGACTCAACGGCGATGCTTTTGATGATGCTTGAAAAGGGGATGCAAGTTGACTGCATCCTTTTTTGCGATACCGGACTGGAGTTTCCGGGGATGTACGCGCATCTTGATCGGTTGGAGAAATACATCGGAAGACCTATCACCAGGGTGAGAGCAGAACACGATTTTGAATACTATTTCAAAGACCACAGCATTCCTCGCGGTCGGAGCAAAAAGTTTATTGAAATGTTCGGCGCGGACAAGACTGGATACGGCTGGGCGGGACCAAGAATGCGTTGGTGTACCAATCGCTTGAAAGATAAGCCGAGAGAAGTGTTTATCAACGGACTCCGTGATCGATACGAAATCGTTGAGTATGTCGGTATCGCAGCGGACGAATTATATCGTTTAGAGCGCAAAACAAATCAAAAAGAGAATAGTTTTCACCCTCTTGTGGAGTGGGGTATCACCGAAAAAGAGTGCTTGCAATATTGCTACGACCGTGGTTTTGATTGGGATGGATTGTACAAAGATTTCAAGCGAGTATCATGTTGGTGTTGCCCATTGCAGTCTCTTGCAGAGTTGCGCGTGCTTTATCAAAAATATCCAGAATTGTGGGGGCAACTCAAAGCCTGGGATGAGATAACATGGCGCAAGTTCCGTGCAGATTATAGCGTAGAAGAGTTGGAGGCCAGGTTCGACTTTCCCGAAGCAATCAAGGTTCTCCAGCAGCACGCTTAAGGGGGTAACGGTATGAGTTATAACACGAAAAACTATACCGAGCAGGGTGGCGAAAAGACCGTGATCGGTGGTGAACTCGAGGTCAAGGAGGGGGCGAAGGTTACGGGTATCCCGTCTTCCGCTCCCAATCAGCCCGCCTCTGAAGCCACCACGGTTGCTACTCTTCGGGACGACTTCAACGCTCTCCTTGTAAAACTCAAGGAAGCCGGGGTCGTTGCTCCCGATGCGTGGGTTTTCTCCACCCGTCTTGCGCCTAATTTGAGCGGTGTGGGTGGCAGGAACAATGCGAAAGCAACTGCTACCATTGACGGAACCGTCATTACGATTACCGTCAACGTTGCCGATCTTGAGGAGTATGACAGCGGAGCATCCGGTCAGGGTGTTCACAAGTGGATCGGTCTCGGCATCGGCACGGGTCTCTCTTCCTTGACGAAGATGAGATATAACGGCGGTGCGGCAACGGCTGCCGATATCAGCGAGGCAGTCGGGGTTGGTCTCGATCAGCCCGGTGAGTTTGTCCTTTGGGTCAAAGCGGACGAAGTCGTGACTACTCCCAAGACCGCTACGCTTGATGCGGACGGCTACAAACAAGCAGTCATTACCATCGTTATCAAGCAGCCGGACGAAGAGTAAAGAGAGGAGGTGGCAGTGATGGAAACGCTACTGGAAAAGGTAAAAAAGAACTTGATCCTGGAACACAACGAGGATGACGATCTTTTGTCGATGTACATTACTGCCGCCAAATCCTATGCGGAGAGTTATCAACACCTCGAAGAAGGCTACTACACGGAACACCCGATCCCGCCAATTACCGAGCAAGCGGTGATTATGCTTGCATCCCACTTTTACGAGTCCAGGGACGGCGGGACCGGGGGATTCTTCACAAACAGCACGGCGGCGGGGGAACAAATCTGGAATACAGTAAACTTGCTCCTTCGTTTGGATAGGCGGTGGAAGGTATGAGCATCGGCAGAATGGACTCGTTTATAGATATCATACAACCCACGATCGTAAGGGATGAAGAGGGCTTTACCGCCCAAACAGAGGTGGTTCTGGCATCGGTTCGGGCATACCGGGAAGGTCGGCATGGTAGCAAAATCTGGGCAAACAGGGCGGCCTTTTCGGAGGCTACCGACCTATTTCGTTTTCGTGTCATTCCCGGTGTCCAGATCTGTACGGATCAGATCATCCGCTGTGATACACACAGATTCGTTATCACTTCGGTCGAGGATGTCCACGGCAGAGGGATGTATATCGATGTTTTATGCAAGGAGGTGAGACCGAGTGGCGAAATGCACGGTTCAGATGCCGGATGATTTCTTAATGAAACTATCTCGGCTTGGTAATAAAACGGACGAGATCGTTCCGAAAGTCCTGAAAGCGGGGGCTGAAATTGTCGAAAACGAAGTCAAACAGGAATTGACCGCAGTCATCGGACACGGAACGAAAGAAGAGAGTCGTAGCACCGGGGAACTTGTGAAAGCGCTCGGTGTCTCGAAACCCCGCCAGGACTTCAACGGCGATTTCAACGTCAAGGTCGGCTTTGACGAGAATCGTCCCGATGGGAAGAGCAATGCGATGCTTGCTAATATCATCGAATACGGAAAGCACGGACAACCGCCGAAACCTTTTTTGAAGAAAGCAAAATCGAAGAGCAAGAATGCTTGCGTTAAGGCGATGATCGATATGCTAAACAGCGAGGTGGATAAGATATGAGTCTGTTGTCGGAACTGGTGACCATCTTGGATGGGCTTTCGATCCCGGTGGAAACCGGAGTGTTTTCAAAGCAACCGCCCAATCGATATGCGGTTCTCACTCCTATCCTGGACTCTTTCGAGTTGTTTGCGGATAATAAGCCGGAGCAGGATGTGGAAGAGGTGCGGATTTCCCTATATGACAAGGGGAATTATCAATCCGCAAAGAGACGAATCGAGGCGGCGCTACTGTCTGCGGATATCACGATAACCGACCGCAGATATGTATCTCGTGAAGACAATACCGGTTATCACCATTATGCCATTGATGTGGCGAAGAATTATCAATTTCAGGAGGTAAATTAACATGGCAACTATCGGGTTGGATAAACTTTTTTATTCCAAAATCACGGAAGATGCTAACGGAAACGAAACCTATACCACTCCCATTCAGCTTGCAAAAGCCATCAATGCGGATATTAACGTTGAGCTTTTGGAGGCTACGCTTTATGCGGATGATGGCGCGGATACGGTTATCAAAGAATTTAAGTCCGGCACTTTGTCGCTCGGCATCAACGATATCGGTATTCAGACCGCACAGGATCTGACCGGGGCGCGACTCGATGCGAATGGCGTCTTGATTTCCGCAGGGGAGGACGCGCCCAAACCCGTGGCAATCGGGTTCAGGGCGAAGTCTGCATCGGGAAGATACCGCTACTTCTGGCTGTATCGTGTTCTGTTCGGCATCCCTTCGACTTCTCTCAAGACTAAGGGGGATAGCATCGAGTTCTCGACTCCCACCATTGAAGGGGTGATCAGTCGAAGAAATAAACTGGATGCTCAAAACAAGCACCCGTGGAAAGCAGAAGTCACCGAAGGTGCGACCGGCGTGTCGGCCGAGACCACCGAGGACTGGTTCGAGTCGGTATACGAACCGAGCTATGCGACCAACGGCGGAGGTAACGAATAATGAACGAAGAGAGAACGGCAAAGATTGTTCTTGGTGGGAAAGAGTACGAACTCTTGCTCACGACCAAGGCAACGAAGGAAATCGCAAAGAAATACGGGGGACTTGGCAATCTGGGAGAGAAACTCTCCAAAGCGGAGAATTTTGAACTTGCGCTCGATGAACTGATGTGGCTCATCGTGCTGCTTGCCAATCAGCCCATTCTTATTCACAACTTGCAGAACCCGACTGACAAGTGGGAACTGCTCGACCAGGAGGCTGTGGAACTTTTGACCACTCCGTTTGAGATCGCTGCCTTTAAGGAGGCGATTATGGATGCCTTGCTGAAAGGTACGAAGAGAGAGGTCAAGAGCGAAGAGTCAAAAAACGCATAGATCGGACGGAGGGCATATCCGATGAGGAACTCTTCGCCCGACTGATTTTCTACGGAGTCACATTGCTCGGCAGAACCGAAAAAGAAGTGTGGCTGATGCCTCTCGGACACTTGCTGGACCAGTGGGAGGTTTATAAACAATTCAACGGCATCAGCAAGCCGAGGAGGGAGCATTTCATTGACGAAGCGATCCCGTTTGGCATTTGATTTTGCAAAGGACATCTTGCCGAGAGGTGTCCTTTTTTAACGCTATAAGGAGGTGAGACAACTTGGCAGATAACTTTGGTGTAAGGATCGGGGTCGAAGGCGAAAAAGAGTTCAAAAAAGCCCTCTCCGATATCAACTCCCAAATGAAAGTCCTGGGTTCGGAGATGAAACTCGTAGAGTCATCTTTCGATTCGCAAGACAAGTCGGTCGAGGCTTTGACAGCGCGGAATAACGTACTGAACAAGAACATCGATGCCCAAAAATCAAAGATCGAAACCCTTCGTTCCGCTTTACAAAATGCCTCGTCCTCCTTCGGTGAAAACGACAGAAGAACGCAAGCATGGGCAACCCAACTGAACAATGCCCAAGCGGAACTCAACAAGATGGAACGAGAGCTACACGAAAACAATCAGGCTCTCGAAGACAGTAAAAAAGGATTCAATAATGCCGGGAAAGCCGCCGATGATATGGGGGAGGAAGTCAAGGATGCCGGAAAGGATGCGGACAACGCGTCCGGGCATTTCGAGGCTTTGGGCGGTGTATGTAAAGCAGCCGCCGCGACCATCGCCGTGGCTTTTGCCGCTGTTTCCGCAGCCGCCATCAGCGCGGGAAAGGCACTCATCGATATGTCGCGGGAAGGCGCACAGTATGCTGATACCGTTTTGACCGAGAGTGTCGTAACCGGCATTGCAACAGATAAACTACAAGAATATATGTATGCCGCCGAACTGGTTGACGTCTCTACCGAAACGCTGACCAAGTCGATGGCAAAACAGATCAAATCGATGAAGTCGGCGAAAGACGGCTCGAAATCGATGGTTGAAGCCTATGACAAGTTAGGGGTTAGCGTTACCGATGCCAATGGGGAACTTCGCAACAGCGATGACGTCTATTGGGAACTCATCGATGCCCTCGGCAAGGTGGAAAACGAAACCGAACGAGATGCCTTGGCAATGACTATCCTTGGGAAGTCGGCGCAGGAGTTAAACCCGCTGATAACCGCCGGGGCAGAACGCATGAACGAACTCGGCGAAGAGGCGAGAAAAGCCGGGTATGTCGTTTCCGGCGAGATGCTTTCCGCTTACGGACAACTCGATGACCAAGTCCAGAAGTTGACGCTTGGTACGAAGGCGGCGAAAAACGCACTCGGCACAATTCTTCTTCCGGTTCTCACGCAACTGGCAGGAGAGGGGGTTGATCTTCTCGGTGAGTTTACCAACGGCATCCTCGGTGCGAATGGAGACCTTTCAAAGATGGGAGAAGTCATATCCGGCATTCTCCCAAAGGCGCTCGACAGTATCATGCAGTATGTCCCGGTCATCCTGGACTTAATCAAGACCATTTTGATGTCCGTGGGAAAAGCTATAGTCGACAACCTTCCTATGATCGTTTCTTCAGCAGTCGAGATAGGCAGGGCAGTATTGGATGGCCTTATTACAGCCTTGCCCCAGATAGCTGATGGTGCCTTGATGCTGGTCATGGAACTGGTGAATGTGATTCTGGATAACCTCTCGATGCTCGTCGATACGGCGATTCAGGTCGTGGTCACTTTGGCAGAGGGCATCAGCAAGGCACTCCCCAAATTGATCCCCGCGATTGTGTCGGTGGTGGTCCAGGTCTGCAAGGTCCTCATCGATAATCTCCCGAAGATTCTAAAGGCGGCATTGGAGCTTGTCAAGGGACTCGCCCAGGGCATTCTCGATGCCATCCCGGTTTTGATTTCAGCCTTGCCGACCCTCATCAAGAGTGTGATAGATTTTCTCCTTGATGCCATCCCGATGATCGTGGAGACAGGAATACAGCTGCTCACTTCATTGGTGAGCGCACTCCCGGTCATCATCTCTTCAATTGTGAGCGCTTTACCCCAGATAATCGATAATATCATATCCGGGATTTTGGGGGCGATTCCTCTATTGATAGATGCGGGAATTCAGCTCCTGACCTCATTGATACAGAATTTGCCAGTCATCATCACTACGATTTTGACCGCAATTCCTCAGATCATATCGAGCGTTTTGGATGCGATTATAGGAAATATCCCTTTGATCGTCCAGGCGGGAATCCAACTTCTGACTTCTTTAATAACTAATCTCCCGACCATCATAGTCGAGATTTGCAAGGCGATGCCCCAGATCATCTCCGGCATCGTTTCTTCGCTCGGTCAGGGTGTGGGACAAGTCGCGGAAGTCGGCAAGAACCTCGTTCGTGGGCTTTGGAACGGCATCCAGTCACTTGCCTCGTGGATTTGGGATAAAGTGTCCAGCTGGGCGAGTAACCTTTGGAACGGCATCAAGGATTTCTTTGGAATCCACTCGCCGTCAAAGAAGTTTGCCGAAATCGGTCGATTTATGTCGATGGGATTGGGCATCGGTTTCGTGGACGAGATGGAGAAGGTGGACAAAGATATCCAAGACTCTCTGCCGACAGATTTCGACATCGATGCACGGGCGAATATACACGGCATAGCGAATGACAGTCTTTTGTCATCGCCGGTACACTCGATGGCTACGGCACTCGGAGCAAGCGGAACACCGATAACGATTTCGGTGCCTTTGTATCTTGACGGGAAAGAGATCAGCAAGGCAACGAGCGAAATTCAATACGAAAAGAATGCCTCGCTTATGCGGGCCTTGGGGGTGACTTGATGGACTTGATTATACGAACCAGGGACAATACGAGAGTCGCTCAAGTCCCGGCGGTACTTTCTTGCAAATTTCAGGAGAAGTTGTCAACGGCAAAAACGCTCACCTTTGAAACACTTTTGACCGATGACCTTCTCCGATTACATGACAATCAGAACTATGTTGTAGAGTACGGTTCCGAGCATTATGATGTGACTTCATTCAAGAAGAGCATCTCATCGGGGAAACTGGTCTTTTCCTGCTCGTGCGAACACGTTTCTTATCGGTTGGCATCCATTATTCAGGAGAGCAGAACGATACAAGGCACACCGCAAGAGATCGTTTCGGCTATATTGCTTGGGAGCGGTTTCTCATGCGGGACCGTTGAGCCGACAGAACCGCTTATGTTTGCCACAAACGGCAGAACTTCCTCGCGGGCAATGATACTCGACTTCTGTCAAAAGAACGGCTACGAAACCGAATTTCGGGGCTACTTCGTGTTCATTTACAACCACCGCGGGGCAACTATTCCGAAGGAACTCGTGGATAGGAACGTTGTGGCGATTAGCAAGACCGTAGACAAAGCGAAAGGGACAAGGAGTTATTCCTGCACTTTGCGTTCACCTACGGATATCGACATCGGCGATGAAGTCCACTTTGCTTTTCGCAGCCTTGGCATCAACGAGTATGTTCGAGTGATCGGGAAGACCTATGACCCTTTCTCCTCGAAAGAGGTAAGCGTGGAAGTGGATACCGAAACACCGGGACTGGAAACCCAATTCGTCCGAATGGAGACAACGGCGGTAAAAAAGGATACCGCCTATTACGGGGTCAAAATCGCAGACGAAGATGGTCTTACCATAACCCGTGCGGACGGCAAAGGCGAGATCATTATCAATGCGGATCGGTTCGTCATGCGGGCTTTGGATGCCGCAGGGCAGATGCAAGACAAGTTGTATTTCAACCCGCAGACCGGGGAGTACACCTTTGTCGGAAACATCGATGTCGATGGCGGTGAGATCAATATCGCCGACCGATTTCGAGTGGACGTCAACGGAAATGTGTATATGCAAGGAAACTCTGTGATCTATGGCGGTAGGTACTTTGCGGGAAGACCCGGACAGGAAACCGGCTATTCCGAGATGACGGACACCGGTTTTGACGTCTATAACGGAGACCGCGAAGTCAAGCTCCGCCTGGCTTATACGACCGAGGACGAGGACTATCCGTATTTACAGCTCGGCTCCGGCAGCGGGGCAAGCACCGACTTCGGATTAGTGAAGAAGTTTTCGGACGGACTGTGGATTGGAAATGCAGAACCGGAAGATGAAACGGGTGCGTTTGAAGCAAAAACGGGTTACAACGGTATCTTTTTTCGGTTCTCGGACAACACGGCATTCGTGGTTCGTGACAGGACGATGAAAAACATCTATACGGGGTCTTCTATCGCTCGGTTCGGTTGATAGGAGGGACTATATGATTACACCTTGGAGTTGGACTACTTCTAACGGCCAAGCAACCGATTACCAAACGCAAAGAGCCTACACCGCAATCACGTCAAACGGACTGACTACATCCTTTCCTATGGCGGTTTGGAACGATCTCGTTGACAAGATAAAAGAGGTAACGGAGGCACTTCGACACGGCTGGCAAGCGAGATATTCAAACTACTCGGCTACCAAGATGAGTGCGAACTATAGGGAACTGACCGCAGAGCGAATGAACTCGGCAGTTTTGAATGTTTGTTACCTTTGGTGGTCTTGGGCGCTTGACTCGGAGGCGAAAGGTTATCTCGGGCGGACGGAATTCCGTGGAATGGCGCAGTACGGCGATCACGGTGCAGACTTCGTGTACGGGTGCTACTTTTTGGAGCTTACCGAACGGCTGAACTTGATGATCGATATCATCAATGACACCGGAAGTCTGCATCGGATGCAAGCGAATGGTGAGCAGATCGGCGAGTTTCTTGCGGAGGCTGAATTCATTGAAACCCTGGAACTGGTAGCGGAAGGCGCATCCGAGATTATCAACAACTCCGACTTGGGTACGGATTACGCAGTTACAGCAGAGACCTTGGATAGACTTGCGTCCTCCATTCGAGCAGAGATGGAAACGTCCGGCTTGGACAGCGGTCTTTCGGGGTTTGCGTTCCAGGCATTACGGGTTGTCGAGGCTTTTCGTTTATTACTGCCCGATCCGTTAGAGGTCAATGAAAACACCCCGCTTGGTGGAGATGCAAAGGCGAAAACATCAGAGGCCATATCCGCCGAGACAAACGAAATCGTTCACATCGAAGGGGAACAGTCGGCAATGGTTGACCGGGTGGACTCAATGGAAGCGAACGGGGAAGAGTATGGACGGCATAGTGCCGACCCTACGACTTTGGAACCGCAGTTGTTTTCACATACGGAAAGGCACGTACTTGAAGGGGATCAAGAAATAACGGGGAACCCCTCCGCATTTCTGGGCTGGACTACACTCGAATCATTCTTGACCTCGGAAAATGAGATAATCGTTATCAATGCGTGGATGGCATACATCGAGAAGAACCTTCAGATGTTGCTTTCGCTATTGGTGACGATGACGCGACATCATTCACATCATTTCACTGCAACCGAAAACACACAAGGCGAGACCGTCGCAGCGATGAGAAGTGGAGATGTACTTTCTTTCGAGGGGGATATGAGGCAATCTGGCGGGGAAAGCGCGGATCTGTCTTTGGATGAACCTTCTTCTATAGATGCGGAGGGAATACAAAGTGGAGAAGCAACTGGGCGGTTAAACCGACTCCACTCGAAGAAGTTTGAGGGGACGGCATCATTTATCCTTACCCTTATCGGTGCTATGGATATGGAGTATGCCAAGATCGCATACATGGAGGCATTGACGGAGTTTATCAAAACCGCCGATGCCGCCGTTCATGTCGCGAAGAGTGTCATAGCCGAAAAACATGAGTCGATGACCTTGGACATCATTGCCGGGGTTACCGGGGCAACATCGAGGGTAATGGATTTTGTTTGGGTGATGTTACTTGCCCTGGGAGCGACTCTCGTAACCGGGAATGCTGCCGAAGCAGAAAATCGAAATGATATCGAACTTTCCGTTCATTCGGCTGCAGAGGCACCGCATATGGCGAATGCGATGACTGAACTCATCAGTCTTTTGATGGTGGATTCATCAGCGGAACTCGAAAGGCCATCTCAAGCATCAGCAGGAGCAGAAGATACTCTTGGAGAAAACGCAACACTCGAAAACACCGAACCTACCACGTTCGGCGGTGCGGATAATATTAGCCTTTTCGCACAATCGATACTCTCTTTGCACGATAACATTTTACCCGCCTTTGCGAACGTTTACCACGTCTTGGAGACGGAAGGGAAAGCCGGTGTGGTGGATGTCTCCCATGCGATGACTGCAAGCGTACTATCGGAACTCGGTATAGATGCAGAGATCGATCGGCAGATTTATTGTCCGGCAATTGCAAGCATTCTGGCTAACCTGGTTCCGTTTGCGATTTTGGACTACGACACTTCATGGGATTACCCGATTCAAACCGGGACGGACTTAATGATTCGGCAAGTCAAGCATACCGATCAGTTTGGCGGTTCTCTATATTTGGATGTCGGCGAAACGATAACCGAACTTGCAGCGACACTTTCGATGCTTGCGGATATTTCGATGATTTATCGGAAAGACGGGTCTTGTCGAATGATCACTTTCTCCGTTCAGGAAGAAGGCACGATGTCGGTAATGTCCGCTTCGGACTGGTTGTATCCGGTCAAGAAAGGAGTCGTGGAACTGTCGATAAGACAAGTCTTTGGCGCAAAACTTAACGATTACAAATTGGAGGTGGAATAATGCCCAATGTCATACTGAAAGATGAGAATGGGGAACCCATAACCTATAATAACGTGCGAACGGTGACTATTCCCACGGATACGGGCTTGCCGGTTTCGTTTTATTTCGGCATTCCTGATGCAACCCCGATGTGGACGGCTTTCACAAATTATTTGAACAGCTCGGCGGCAGCAAGCGGAGGGCGATTACAAGCAACGATCTATAAGGGGAAGAACTATCAATTGGTAGGGACTTCGACATTTGGCGATTTTGGCATTTGGCTCGTAACACCATATGACGCATATCAAGTTTTCACCGGGAGAGGGGCTTGGGTTTACTTTATTCCCATTCCCGGTGGTGTCTTGATTTCAAGCAACACGAATAGCTATGGCTCGGATTGCAACGGACTTCTTTTCTATAATGAAGCGGAGATGACCATTACGAGGCTTACTACACTCGGCTATAGTTATAGTAGCTCAACATCTTATTACTACAAGATGACCAATGGGATCTTGGTATGGTGTTCACAAGCCTGCCTATATATCGATTATTCGGATTATTCTGTAACAACGGTGTTCAGCCAGGGGAGTAACTCTTTTAAGATTGTGCCTGTTCCGGAAGGTGCTATCATTTTACCTACCGGCAGCACGGATCAACCGATTCGTATCTTTTATGAAAGCACGAAAACTATTATTTCGAGTACTTCCACGACAGCCTATGCGTCTACGTGCGTGAAGATACGAGATGACTATTATGTGGTGGCAAACACATCCTATGGGCGCTACATGCATTATGTCATTCCGTCCCAAGGAATCATTCAACAGATGGACGTGGTGAATGGTGCATTCGGAAGGGCATATGAGTACCCGGATTTCGTGCTGTTCTGTTCGCAGAATAATTCCTATAACTATGGGATGTACCTAATTGACCGGGAAACACTCGAAGTATCAAGACCGCTCACGACTGGATGTTCGTTTGATTATCGAACGAACACTTCACACGGAAGTGTCTTTTATTCGAGTAATAGCAGTTCGGCTTACTATGGATATATCTATTTTGATACAACCACGAGAACAGCCGTGCGAAAACAAATCACCGGCTACTACTGGAATTACATCTCCGAAACCGAAAAAGGCATCATGCTCGCTTCGACTAACTATTCAGGCATTCATTTTTTCGATTACGAAACCGAGGAAGATACGCTCTTATATAACAGCTACACCTATTGGAGCAAAGCCTATTACGATTCGGTTAATAACCGGCTGATTGCTTTTTCCGCAAACAATAGTTGTGGCATTTTAGTATATGACTTTGAAACCGGGGAAGCCGTCCGCTATGGCTCACAGTACTTTCAGTATTCATTACAATGCGGACATAAAATATTCATCGGTTCAACGAGCTATACCGGGTTGTGGGTCTATGATGACCGAACGGGGATTGCTGCGAAAGACGAGACTTTTGCAGTTACTTATTACGGTATTTTCAAAGCCGTTCCGGGTGGGTGCTTGATTTGCTCTTACTATAACGGCACTGGTGTCGTTTACTACTATGATGAAGTCGAAGATACCGCAACTCAGATTTCTACCGGTATGGCGAGTGGTGCCACCTATGATGATGGCGAAAACGAGATTATTTTTTACAGTAACAACGGCTCCTATTATGGTGGACTTCGGGTCTATGATAAAACGACTCATACGATGACGAATGTCTATAGCGGGGGCTACTCCTGGACAAGAATTCAGGAAGTGGACGTTGGTCATATTTTCGTTTCCAACAATATCGGCACTTATCTTTACAACCGGAACACCCATACGATGACCTCCCTAAATTCCAGTCTTCGAGAGTCATCGTACATCGAAAGGAGAGCGGTTGAAGGTGGGTATCTCTTCTGGTACAACTACGGAGGTACAAGTTATCCCCAGGGCATTTATTTCTATAACTCGGAAACAAAAAGGATGACTTCCGTGTACAGCAGAGGGTTCCGATGGTCTGAATTTGAAGAGACAGCGGGCGGTTACTTCATTACTATGAAGGATTTGCCTTTCTACAAGAAACTATTCTGGGACAACGAAACGAAAACCATTACAGAAATTTAAAGGAGGAATACAAAAATGGCATTCACTATCACAGGCAGTACGGCGATTCTTAATGGACTGATTGGCAAGGGGAGTGGTTCTCTTGCTAACTGTTACATGGGACTCTCCACCACCACACCGACCGCAAGCGGAACGAACTTCACCGAACCATCAGGGACTCTCGGCTACGCTCGAAGCGTTATCGGCATTTCGGGACAGTCTGCAACCCAGGTCATGGGCAATCCGTCAAACGGTTCCGTTTCCAACACGGACATCATCTTCTTTCCGGAAGCGACTGGGTCTTGGGGGACGATCACGCACTTTGGGTTGTTCACAGCAGCAAGCGGGGGTCAGCTCATCGTTTACGGCGCACTCACGACTCCCATCACGGTGGCTGCAAACTATGTCCCGCTCTTCCGCGCCGGGAACTTCACCTTGACCTTGACGTAAGGAGGCGAACTATGGTTGAAAACGAAAGGAAGAACCCGCCTAAGTATGTCGAAATGTCGGCAACAGCGGAGATCAATATATCGGAGATTTTATCACAGTTTTTGACGAGCCGATTTCTTGTATGGCTCGAACAGCAGAAGGCGAGGAGGGAGATGAACGATGACGATAACAAGTGAAACGATTATCACTATCGCGGCGGTCATCACCGCCCTGGGGGTTATCTTCGGGGTGGTGTTCGGGATCTATCGTTGGTACTTAAAGCAGAACAAGAAAGACGATGACATCAGGGAGATAAAAGAGGAGCAGACCCTTTTGACTTTCGGTGTCCTCGCTTGTCTGAAAGGCTTGAAAGAACAAGGGTGTGACGGCCCGGTAACCAACGCTATCGAGCAGATCGAAAAGCATATCAATAAGCAAGCACACAAATAAGGAGGGAGCAATATGAATAACTATTTGGAGATCATTTCCGTTCCGGCGATTGCAACCATCGTTTATTGGGTAGTAAACCTGATCAAATTGGTGGTAAAAAGCGAAAAGTTCAATCGTTTTATTCCGCTTTTGGCGGCGGGACTCGGTGCGGTGTTCGGAGTAGTTGCATTTTTTGCAACACCTGATATTATCCCCGCGCAGAACTTTTTAGTAGCGATTATCATCGGCGGAGCGAGTGGACTTACCGCTACGGGAACGAACCAGATTATAAAGCAGTTGACGAAAGAAAAAGACGAATCGGAAAAGTAAGGATTAAGCCTATCTCGGAAGAAAAATCCGGGGTAGGCTTATTTTTTTCTGTCTGGACACCTAAAAAATGGGGCGCTTTTTCTCCATACAGTGAAGGGAGGTGTCCTAATGACGAACGAAAACAAGATAAGAATATCCGAATTGGTACGGCAAGGGTGGAGTTATAGGAAGATTGCTACCACTTTGAATATATCCCCAAACACCGTCAAGTCTTACTTTTTGAGAATGAACGAGGGGAACGTTGGTGCTTGCAAAGAATGCGGAGCGCAACTGTTATTTTTGCCAAAACGAAAGAAACGGAAGTTCTGTTCGGATGCTTGCCGAATGTCCTGGTGGGCAAAGCATCCGGAAGAGAGAAAGCCCAAAGCGGTATATAACTATGTCTGCCCGGTTTGCGGGAAAGCCTTCACAGCGAACGGCAATCCGCATAGGGTTTACTGTTCACGTCAGTGTTCGGCAATAGGGAGGAAAGAGCGATATGGAAAAGGAAATGTATGATAACTTGGTAGGATACAGACTTGCTATGACGATGGCAAAATCGATGCTTTCCCAGGGGGTTATCACGGTTGATGAATTTATAAAAATAGAGACAAAAATGTGCGAAAAATATTGTATCAATTTGTCGAGTATTTTCCGTGATAATGGCTCGAAATGACTGGATAAAATCCTGTTTTAGAGGTAATATACGCATACAAAAAACAGGAGGTTATGAATGGACAGAGTAGTTGAAACGATAACACCGAAAAAGCTCCCAACGATGCAGATCAAGCGCGTTTGTGCCTATGCACGTGTCTCCTATGACAAAGATACGATGATCCACTCGTTGTCGGCGCAAATCAGTTATTACCAAGATTACATCCAGTCGCACCCGGGGTGGCAGTTCTGCGGTGTTTATGCGGACGAGCCGATTTCGGGAACGAAGGAGATGAGAAAGCAGTTTTGCGCCATGGTGGAAGAATGCAAAAAGGGGAACATTGACCTAATTGTCACAAAGGCGATTTCCCGGTTTGCCCGAAACACCGTGGTGTTGCTTGAAACATGCCGAGAGTTGAAAGCGATGGGAGTTAAGGTCTACTTTGAAGAACAAGATATCAGCACCTTTACCACAGAAGGTGAGTTGATGCTTACGATCCTTGCGGCATTTGCCCAAGAAGAAAGCCTTTCTAATAGCGAAAACATGAAGTGGCGAATCAAAAAATGCTTTGAAGAAGGCAAACCCTGGAGCGGGCATATCTACGGCTATAGGTTGATTAACAGACGTTTTGAGATAATTCCCGAAGAGGCGGCGGTCATCCACAAGATTGTTCAGTATTTCTTTGAAGGACACGGCTATGTCAAGATTGCGAAGATGCTCAATGCCGAAGGGATACCAAGTAGTGGTGGCGGACTTTGGAACCATGCCGGGGTAAGCGGAATACTAAAGCAATATAACTATACCGGGAACCTTCTCCTTCAAACTTCATTTACGAGTGACTACCTGACAAAGAAGTGGAATAGGAACAGAGGGGAGTATCCAATGTACCACGCAGAGGGAACCCACGAGGCAATCATACCGCTTGAAACATTCAAGGCAATCCAAGAAGAGACGGAAAGGCGAAAGAAAAAATACCTAAAGAACTACAATCCAGAAAAGGGGGAGATATATCCGTTTACCGGGATGATTCGGTGTCCTTGCTGTGGAGTTCACTATCGCCGAAAGAAAACTTATTATACGGTAGCCTGGGTGTGTAGCACCTCATCACAAAAAGGAAAAGAAGCCTGTCCGCAAACGCAAACTATACCCGAGGATATCCTAACGGCGGTCACTTGTGATGTCGTGGGAATTGAACAGTTAAACAATACCATTTTGAAAGAAACGATCGAAAAAATAATACCGATTGCGAATAATACGCTTTTATTCAAAATGAAGGATGGGACGGAGATCACTCGCCATTGGGAATATCATTCGAGAAAATCCACCTGGACCGAGGAGAAAAGAAAGGAATTCGGAGAACTTATGAAGGAGAAGAAAAGATGCCGCAAGTAACTATTATACCAGCAACGAAAACATTCAAATGTGGACTTCAGCAAGAGTCCTTCCGTAAGAAACGGGTAGCAGCCTACGCTCGTGTATCCACGGATAGCGAAGAGCAGGAGACTTCCTATGATGCCCAGATCAAATATTATACCAACTATATCAAAAGCCGGGCGGACTGGGAATTCGTAAAGATGTATTCGGACAAGGCTGTGACCGGCACGAATACCAAGCAGAGAAAAGGCTTCACCGAGATGATTGACGATGCCCTTGCAGGGAAGATCGACCTTATCATCACAAAGTCGGTCAGCCGTTTTTCCAGGAACACGGTCGACTCCTTGGTAACCATCCGAAAGCTGAAGGAGCGGGGTATTGAGGTTTATTTTGAAAAGGAAAACATCTACACCCTTGATAGCAA
>Ga0255340_1000990_pt1 | contig 41145 bp, 27 predicted proteins | sample wastewater_treat_7_FD_192417 | JGI IMG/M metagenome (GOLD analysis project Ga0255340, IMG submission 192417) | Wastewater microbial communities from Lulu Island WWTP, Vancouver, Canada - plant10 | ecosystem: Engineered > WWTP > Wastewater > Unclassified | place: Canada: Vancouver, British...
GATGATAAAAAGACATTTGATAGTTCTAGCTGTTCTGTTGCTATCGCTATCGCTATCGGCTTCGGCACAACCGGATGCCAGAGCAAATTACGATGAGTCGAAAGTTCCGTCATACGAACTTCCTAATCCCCTATTGTTCAATAATGGAAAGGCGGTAAAAAACCGTTGTCAATGGACGAAAAAAAGACGCGCAGAGATTATTGAAATTTTTTCAAGGGAAATGTACGGGCACATTCCGCCACGGACCGAAGGATTGCATTTCAAGCTTTTGTCCGAAGAAATGGTATATAATGGTCTGGGAAAGCGTAAGACAATTCGTATTTATCTTGATGCGGCAAAGAAGCATTCCTTTGACGTGATGATTCATCAGCCGGTAGGAATATCAAAACCACTGCCCATATTTGTCGGGCTCAATTTTACGGGAAACGAAGGAACACTTGACGAAAGAGAATCTTCCCGATGGCCTTATGAACTAATTTTAAAGTCGGGTTTTGCCGTGGCTACGGCATGGAGAGATTCAATTGAACCTGATATGAAAGATAAATCAAAATTAGACCCGTCCATGCCCAATGATGGAGGTGTACGGGCATGGTATAACTCTGATGGAAACTGGGGAGCCATTTCTGCTTGGGCATGGGGTCTAAGCCGGATTTACGATTATCTGGAAACAGATAAAGATTTTGATTGCAAGAAAGTAGCTGTCATAGGACATTCCAGATTGGGAAAGACAGCCCTATGGGCTGGAGCAAACGATACCAGGTTTTCGCTAATAGTATCCAGCTGTTCCGGCTGCTGCGGTGCAGCTATTTCAAGACGTATATTCGGGGAAAATTTTGAAATCATCAATACGGCATTTCCCCATTGGTTCTGTCGTGAGTTCGACAAATACAAAGGGCGGGAAGATATTTTTCCTGCCGACCAGCACTGGCTTGCAGCGCTTGCAGCACCACGACCGCTATATATAGCCAGCGCAACAGAAGACCTATGGGCTGACCCTAAAGGGGAATGGATTACAGCAAAAATGACTGATGCTGTTTATGCCTTATTCGGAAAGAAAGGACTATCCTTGGATAAGATGCCCGAGGCTGATTCCCCGGACAACAAAGGATACGTTGCATATCATATTCGCACCGGGAAACATACAATCACCGCTTGGGATTGGGAGCAATACCTTGAGTTTGCCGCTCGCCATTTCAAGTAGATTAAATCCTTACTTGTTTCTCAAAAGCGTTTTGCCGTCGGCGTAATCCACCACAATCGCAGAATCTTTGCGAACTTTGCCTTCAAGGATTTCGCGGGCAAGCATATTCACAAGCTCCCTTTGAATTATCCGCTTTACAGGCCTTGCGCCGAAGGCGGGGTCATAACCGTCACGCACCATCGCATCTTCAAACGCCTTCGTATATTCAAGTTCGACATTTTCATCTTCCAATTTTGCTTTGAGCAGATTCATCTGGATATGCACAATCTCGCGGATGTTTTCCGGCGTAAGAACATCAAAGACTACTATCTCATCTATTCTATTCAGGAACTCGGGCCTCATGCGCATCCTCAACTCTTCTTCTTTGAGGTTGGAGGTCATGATGAGGATGGTGTTTTTGAAATTCACGGTGCGACCCTTGTTGTCGGTAAGCCTTCCATCATCAAGCACTTGCAGCAGCAAATTGAACACATCGGCATGAGCCTTTTCTATTTCGTCCAAGAGAATTACGCTGTAAGGCTTGTTGCGCACTGCCTCAGTAAGTTGTCCGCCCTCATCGTAACCGATATATCCCGGAGGCGCTCCTATTAGACGGCTGACCGTATGGGATTCCTGATACTCGGACATATCTATACGCGTCATCATAGACTCGTCATTGAACAGGAATTCGGCGAGCGCCTTGGCAAGTTCGGTTTTTCCCACACCGGTAGGTCCCAAGAAGAGGAACGAGCCGATAGGTCTGTGTTCATTTGAAAGTCCGGCACGATTCCGGCGCACTGCATCGGACACGGCGGTTATGGCTTTATCCTGCCCAACCACACGCTTATGCAGTTCTTCTTCCATGCGCAATAGTTTGGTTTTCTCGCTTTCTAACATACGATTCACAGGTATACCTGTCCAGCGGGCAACCACTTCGGCAATATCTTCCGCTGTAACCGACTCGGACATAATGGGATTTTTTACCGATGCCTGCTTGGCCTCTAATTCCGCTATGCGCTTGCGGGCCTGAGCTATCTTTCCGTAACGAAGCTCTGCCACCCTTCCGTAATTGCCCTGACGCTCTGCTATGCGAGCCTCATTTTCATCGGCCTCAACGCTCTGACGGGCATCCTGAAGTTCTTTGAGAGTGTCCTTTTCTGCCTCCCAACGCTTCATAAGCTCAGTGCGCTCGGCCTCTGCAGCCTTGAGGTCGGAATCTATCTTCTCGCTTTTAAGAGTTGTCCCCTCACGCTTTACCGCTTCCTTTTCTATTTCCAACTCGCGAATCTTGGAATTCAGCACATCTATCGGCTCCGGCACGGAGTTCATCTCCAAACGAAGTTTTGCGGCGGCCTCATCCACAAGGTCTATGGCTTTGTCAGGCAGGTAGCGGTTGTTTATATAGCGGTGGCTGAGATTTACTGAGGCAATCAGCGCATCGTCCTCAATATGCACCTTGTGATGATTTTCGTATTTTTCTTTGAGCCCGCGCATTATGGCTATGCTCTCGGCAGGCGAGGGCTCGTCTATCATAACTTTTTGGAAACGACGCTCAAGAGCCTTGTCCTGCTCGAAATACTTTTGATATTCATCCAAAGTAGTGGAGCCGATTGTGCGAAGTTCGCCTCGTGCAAGAGCGGGCTTTAGAATATTTGAGGCATCCATCGCCCCTGATGTGCGTCCTGCACCCACGAGAGTATGGATTTCATCTATAAAGAGGATTATCTCCCCCTCGCTTTCCACCACTTCCTTTACCACTCCCTTAAGCCTCTCCTCAAATTCGCCCTGGTATTTTGCGCCCGCTATGAGCGCACCCATATCTAACGAGAAGACGCGCTTGCTCTTTAAATTCTCCGGCACCTGGCCGTTTATTATTTTTTGCGCAAGTCCTTCTGCTATAGCCGTTTTGCCGACACCTGGCTCTCCCACTAAAATAGGGTTGTTCTTGGTGCGGCGGCTGAGTATTTGAAGCACTCTGCGGATTTCTTCATCACGGCCTATCACGGGATCCAATTTACCTTTGGAAGCCGCCTCCGTGAGGTCGTTGGCGTATTTACTTAAAAATTGATATTTATTTTCCATGTATTTTGATCTCCTTTTTTCAATTAAGAAGAGTCAAAATGCATTCCATTGACAATTTGTCAGCAGGGTGAATTATGCCTTTGCAAGACCAGTAGGTTTCACTTTTGCAAAAGTGGTAGATTGAAGATTTGCAGGCTGCCGGGCCGGGGCTGTGCCTTTATTTTATCAAATCGGCAAGAGTACGGTCGATATAGAACATTCCGTTCTGGCGCATATAGACGGAAGGCACGCGGGTATAAAGGGTGTCGGTCTTAGCCGAACTTTGCTTATATACCACATTCTGCCAGCCGGGAATAAGGAGAGTATCGGGACCTGAGACCACTGTAAGGAAAGGAGCATTGCGCGTGCCGCCTACAGTACAAGAGGCATTCGGGAAAACCTCCTCATATGGAACAAAAATCTCGTCGGTAAGCTCCCAAAGGGGCTTTTTAAAACCGGAAACCTTGCACAGATATTCATTAAGCTCCACATTTTTTATTATGCCTGAAGGTCTTTGGCCGTGAGGGTGGTATACGGCGAGAAAGACATCTTCGGCGGTATGATTACCGCTGGCAAAGCCTATGTGCATATGTGAATTGTAGATTTCTACAATTGCTCTTTGAAAATTGTAAGAGTCAGCAACCTGCATATAATCCTCTTCAGTAATGTGTATATTATTGCGCAATTTCGCATCTTCTTGCGGGGTGATATCTATTCCGGTCCACTCTTTAAACACCTTTGGGATTTCACTGAGCTCGCATTCCCTCAGAAGCGAGGTCATTCTATGACTCGAAGCTTTAATATCGCCCAATGAACCGAAAATCGTTTCAAGCGAAGCAGAAGAAGGAGTGACATATTCACTTAGAGTTCTATCGGCAATGGTGATGCCGCCGGTACCATGGTCAGATGTGATAACCACCGTGGTGTTTTTATCGCGCTGTGCAAAATCTATTGCAACTTTTATAGCTTCATCAAAGGCAAGAAAGTCTCCCACCGCTGCGGACGCATCATTGGAATGAGCGCCATGATCTATTTTGCTTCCTTCCACCATCAAAAAGAAACCCTTGGGATTTTTCGAAAGAATATCTATCGCCTTGGCGGTCATTTCAGCAAGGGACGGCTCGTCGTCAGGGTCGCGATCTATCTCGAAATCCATCATCTTTTCGTTGAAAAGCGCCCATAATTTACCCCCGTCAAAAGAGCGGAAACCTTCCAAATCATCTTCCAAAAGGCTTGCGCCTGAAGCCTTTATGAGTGAGCGGACTTCGGGTGTAAGATAAGCCATTCCTCCGCCGAAAACCACATCAAGATTCTGCGATGCCATTTGAAGGCTTAAACGACCGGGGCTTCTTGTGCCGGCATGGGTGCAAGTGGCTGCCGGTGTGGCATGATTGAAACGAATGGTAACCACCAAACCGGTAGCTTTACCCTGCCAAAGCCTCGCTGCCTCTAAAACTGTGGCGGCAGGCCTCCAGGCAAGGGAGGAGTCCTGCGGATAAAAGTCTTGGGGAGATGGTTCAGGATATATGGATAGATTGGCGCTGGAGCTGCGCACCCCTGTCATAAAAGCAGACATGGATTCCGCAGAGCCGGTAATGGCGGCGTCTGATTTGTTTGTCTGCACCAAGCCGCAGACATAAGGATCCACATTAAGGGACTGTTCCATATCGCCGGACTGATAGCGCTTATACCAGCGTGCCACACTAAGCAAACTGGTGCTGTTGCCATCCGCAATCATCACAATAAGGTTTTTAGTAGGCTTTATTTCATTTTTTTGAGCGCATGCGGGCAGTAAAAACACCATCACCGCAATGAGAAGTAAATTACGCAGTTTCATATACTGCAAAGATAGTCATTCCGTCAAAAAATTAAACAGCATCTTTCCATAAATCTCCACTGTTTATGATAAGGCTGTTTTGCGGCGGTAAAACAGCGATATATGCAACAATAGAATATTTTTAGTAAATTTGTTAGTTATGAAACTTTTCAAGATGATTCTTTACACAGCGGGAGTGGCGGCATTAAGCGCCTGTGCCCACAAACAGAGCGAATTCAAATATACTATAGACCAATTCGCGGACATTAAAATCATGCGCTATCAAATCCCCGGATGGGATAATCTTAGCCTGCAGCAAAAGCAATACGCTTTTCATTTGTCCGAAGCCGCAAAACTTGGCCGGGACATAACCTGGGACCAATATTGCAAATATAATCTGCCTGTAAGGCATGCCTTAGAAGATATTCTGCATAATTACAGCGGGGAAAGGAGCGGAGAGGAATGGGATAATTTCCTGGTATATGCCAAAAGGGTTTTCTTCAGCAACGGCATCCATCATCATTATGCCGAAGACAAATTTTTCCCCGAATGCAGCAGAGAATATTTTGCCGGTCTGCTTGCCGATGCGGCAGATGACAGCGAGATAGAAGTGGGCGGAGAAACACGCTGGAGCGGTGCAGAAGGTCTTTCCCTTAACGCAGATGAGCTTCTTGAAGTTGTCTACAATCCCGCCATTTATCCGCAAAGGCGCAGCACCGATCTTACCAAAGACATAGTTGCCGCATCTGCAGTCAACTTTTATGGCGAAGGTGTCAGCAGAGAAGAGGTGGACCGCTTTTATGCCGCCCAGGAAGTTCCAGGCGACCCCCGACCGATATCTTACGGGCTAAACAGCAAAGTGGTTAAGGAGAACGGTAAATTAGTGGAAAAGAAGTGGAAGGTGGGTGGAATATATTCAGCTGCGATTGAGGAGATTTGCGCCGAACTCCGCAAGGCTCAGGAGTTTGCGGAAAATGATTTGCAAAAGGAAGGAATTGAGAAATTGATTGCCTATTATAAAAGCGGCGACCTGCGTATTTGGGATGAATATAATATCTCTTGGGTGAAGGATACCATTGGAGTTATAGATTATATCAATGGATTTATAGAAGATTATGACGACCCGCTCGGCCGTAAGGCAACCTGGGAGGCGGTAGTGAATATGAAAGATGCTGAAGCGTCAAGACGCTCCGACATCCTTAGCTCCAATGCCCAATGGTTTGAGGACAATTCCCCGATAGATCCCCGCTTTAAGAAAGCGGAATGCAAGGGCGTAAGCGCTAAAGTCATAAATGTAGCAGCCATTGCGGGGGCTTGTTATCCTGCAACACCTATCGGAATCAATCTTCCCAATGCCGATTGGATACGACGCGACCACGGCTCAAAGAGCGTCACAATTGCCAACATTACCCAAGCCTATAATGCTTCCGCATTGGAACAGCCTAAGAGTGTACTTGGCGAATTCGCCTGGGACCAGAAAGAAATAGATTTGGTTAAGAAGTACGGCGATTATATGAGCGACATTCATACCGACCTCCACGAATGCCTCGGACATGGCAGCGGACAGCTTCTGCCAAATGTATCTTCTACTGCGCTCGGCGAATATCAAAGCGCTCTGGAAGAGACCAGGGCAGACCTTTTCGCCCTGTATTATTGCGCTGACCCAAAATTGGTGGAACTTGGAATTGTTCCCGACCACGAGGCTTACAAGGCAGAATACGCTTCATATATCCGCAACGGAATCATGACGCAGTTCTCACGCGTGGAGCTTGGGAAAAAGAATACGCAAGCCCATATGCAGAACCGCCAGCTTATTGCAAGTTGGTGCTACGAGAAGGGCTTGGCCGACAATGTGATAGAAAAGAAGATTCGAGACGGGAAAACCTATTTCGTAATAAATGACTATGAGGCTCTGCGCGGTCTGTTTGCAGAATTGCTTGGCGAAGTTCAGCGCATCAAGAGCGAGGGCGACTATGCCGCCGGCAAGGCCTTGGTGGACAATTACGGCACCGAAATCGACTACGAGTTGCACAAAGAGGTTCTCGAGCGTTATGCCGCCCTCGGATTAAAGCCCTATGGCGGATTTGTGAACCCCGAGATTGTGCCGGTATATGATGCGGAAGGCTTAGTTTGCGACTATGTTATAGAATATCCCGATGACTATTTGGGACAGACCTTGGAATACGGCGAAAGGTATCGCACGCTCTAAATAATTCCTGATTTCAATACAGCCCTTCGGGAAGGTCCAACAGCAATTCCTCCTTCTTGGGATTGATACTGACAATCAAGTCCTCGTGCAGGGGAATCAGCACTTCTGTACCATCCCTCTCCACGACAAACAGGTCGTTGCCCGGAATGGCTTCAATGCCGATTATGGTTCCAACTAAAATCGGTTTGGTCCGGGAAGATGGTTTTTCGTCGGCGCTATCGTAAAGCTTCCAACCGATGAAATCCTGCTCATCTTCCTCTTCTTCCATATCGGCATAAATTGCCTTTCCCACTATCTCCTCAGCATCTTCCAACGAGATGACATCGTTCAGATGAAGTATATATTTGCGGCCTCGCGGCTTGCAGGAAAGCACGAAAAAAGGGACTTTAAGGCCGTCAAACTCTATGTAGACGGGCTCATTGCCGACCAACTCTTCCAAAGCATATTCGCTCCCCACAAGGATGCCCCCATCTGTGTTGTCGGACCTTAATATTTTTGCTATTTGTATCATAAAAACAATGTCTTTACGCAAATGTAGGCATTATATCCATTTGGTTTTGAGAAAGCGATATGCCTGAAAACAATACGTCCCGGAAACGGCAGTATCAGCCGTACCGGAACGTCAGGAAAAGGGATTTAGGCCTTTTCGGCAGGAGCCTCTGCAGGTGTTTCCGCAGCTTCTTCAGCGGCAGGAGCCTCGGCTACAGGAGCGGCAGTGGGTTCTTCTGCTGCAGGTGCCTCAGCGACAACCTCTTCTGCAACAGGAGCTTCTTCTGCAACAACCTCTTCTGCTACAGGAGCCTCGGCTTCGGCTACAGCCTCTTCAGTGGCAGCTTCTTCGCCGGCGGCTTCAGCAGCCTGCTTTTTAGCAAGCTTCTCTGCCTTCTTGGCGAGCTCTTCTGCGCGAGCCTGATTAACCTTGCGCTCTTCGGCAACAGCAGCCTTTTCTTTAGCTTCAGCAGCCTTTTCAAGACCTTCTACCTTAGAACTGATTTTGGCATCCCTTTGAGCCTTCCATGCATTCCACTTTGCATCGGCCTGCTCCTGAGTAAGTGCGCCCTTGGCAATACCGCCATTGAGGTGCTTACGGAGGAGAACACCCTCATAAGAAAGGATGCGACGGCATACGAGAGAGGGCTGTGCGCCGACATTCAACCAGGCAAGAGCGCGCTCAGCATCAAGAACGATGGTTGCGGGGTTGGTGTTGGGATTGTAAGAGCCAATCTGCTCGATGAAACGTCCGTCACGAGGCGAACGGGAATCGGCCACGACAATGTGGAAGAATGCGAAATTCTTCTTTCCGCGGCGCTGGAGACGAATTTTAACAGCCATTGTGAATCTGTTTTAAAAAATTAATAAAAAATATATACCCCTTACTCGAAGGGACCGCAAAGTTAAAAAAAATTTTTGCAATTATCCAAAATATATCTATATTTGCAACCCCAAAGCGGATGTGGTGGAATGGTAGACACGCTACTTTGAGGGGGTAGTGGGCGTTTTTGCCTGTGTGGGTTCGAGTCTCACCATCCGCACAAAGGGACAAGTTCAAAAGAGCTTGTCCCTTTTTTATGTTTAAAAAAGAAAGAGGGCATTTCGAACACCCTCTTTCAATCACATTACTTAATCAGATTCAAATAGCATTCGGCATACCTTTGTCCAATTAGTTTAAGACCGTCAGTATTAAAATGAACATTGTCAGAATTGGCTCCGCATCCTTCAGATGAAGCACAAGCACTATTTGGAATCTCAGTTGAAATTGTGTTCAGATAAGGATTAAGGTTTTCCGCCCATGCATAAGCACGGTTAAGTTCTCCTGCGATGAACGGAAGCTGATCTTCTGTCATACCCAAATCGGCACGCAGGTTTGCTACGAATGTCTTCAGCTTCGGCATATAATATGGAACCTGGCCAATGTTTGCATTGCCTTCTCCCTGATGCCATATTATAGCACGGAGAGTGCCATATTTCATTGCTTCCTTAGTACGCCTGACTGCCTCGCTGTATAGTCCCGGACATTGCTTGCCCTGGCGGTCAGGGTCATCGGAAGTATTGAAATAGAAAGGTTCAGCACCTTTCATCCAATTCTCCATTGTGGTCTCACCTCTCGCATTTCCTACAATGAGAACCTTTCTTCCCGTTGCCTGGGAAACCGCCTGTGCAAAAGGACCTGAAAGGTTGAACTTCTGCATCGAGACAGCTTTACGGACCGTAGATTCAATGTTCAGAAGAGGTTGGGCTGCATATACAACAGTATTATCCCCTTCTGTGAACAGATAGACATTTTCCATCGGCTTGCAATCGGCCTCAAAGACTTCTCCCCGTCCGGCCATGTTGGATTGTCCTATAAACAGGAAAATATCAAAATTTTGGTCATGGGCATCACCGGATTCTGCAATTCGATATTCCAAAGTCAGTTCGGCTATAGGAACGTAAGTGTTATCCAGAGAATGGAGATAATAAACTGTGTTTTCCTTTGTATCGGATAGAGTTATAGGAGCAGGGGCCGGATTTCCGGCTTGCCACGTGAACGGACCTGCAATAGTAGTACCCGATGCCACATCACTGAGAACCTCAACTTTTACTGTAGCACCGGTTGCTGTTTTTCTGTTTACTGTAATTCCTGTCAATTTGTAGCCCGCTATGGCAGGAAGGCCAAGGTAACCGGTACCTTTGCCATCGTGCAAAGTCGCATATGCATTGGTCGCTCCATGATAAAAGCCACCGGCATTGTAGAACTTGTAAGCTGCATGTTTCTGAGAGTCTTTCAGTTTCAGATTAAAACGAGCATTCATTGCGTCTGCAGTCAATGCCACTCCGGGAAAGAGACTTGAGTCATAAGCCGTCAAATCGAAATTAAGGGTTTTGGTCTGCTGCGGCGGAGGGTCGTCACCTTCATCGCCGCCCCCTTGTCCTTCTTCACCAAATACGATTTCGGAGTCGATAAATCCGACATCCGGCAATTCTTCTGAAGGCATTTTTGTCCTGAGCAGTGACAAATCGACAATCTCAAACGGGCTCTCAACAGCATACTTTGCAGCGTTTCTGCAGATTGGCAGGAAGGCATTCGACACGCCAACACCGATTTTCCCTTCCTCAGAACTGCTTTTGTTAGGAACAAAGCTGTTCTCAAAATACTTATGACCCGTGGCCCCCTCAATCATTTTATAAAACACCGTTCCGGCTGCAGTGAAACACCCCGCCGCCTTATCAAGACGGATGCCGTCGCAAGTAAGGCCATTGGTGCTGGCAGCAGCCACCTCCGATTCGCGAAGATTCTGGATGGTCGTGCAAACAGAAACCACATCATAAATGCCGGTTTCAGCAATCACTCCTTGTCCATAAGACACGAGAGCATCATACATCGTCTTCTGGTTTGCACCGAAATTATCAGTAACAACCTGACTGTCCGCCGGGAGAGTAGGCCCTAACATAAGCAGCACTGCCGGCCGATGTGTTTTGCAATTAGTAAAGATTAAATCAAGAACTTGCTCTATTCCATCTTTCGTGCTTTCGCTGAATGCCCAGCCGGCTTCGCTCATGGGGTTCTCCATAATTGTCACAACATCCCAGGATTGTTTGGCCAGCCCTTGAGTAATTGTCATTGTCTCGGCTTCGCTCCATTCTGAAGCGCCATTCAACGCTTCAGAATATGAGAATTCGGAATTCTTGAAAACATTTTCTATAGAAGCGCCATCCTTTAACAATCTGGCAACAGAAATGCTGTTCTCTTTAGTCGCCGCTGACATTTCAGGAAGCATTGCTGTAGCATCTTCTGTAAACTCTCCCCCGATGGAAAGGATACGGATTTCTCCGTTTCCTTTCACGAGAGGAGGATTATACCACTGATGTATGTCACTGGGAAGTGTCTGCGTTTCACCACCGAGTTTAAACTGTACATACCGGCTTGCATCTATGACATAATTCTCAAGTCCTTTTGTGTCGGACCCTTCAGGAAGAATATCGAGATGGAAAGGAACCGTGACTGATTTTTCCTTGAATGTGGTCAATGTGAACGAGCTGTCACTGCTTTCCATTGAAGCACAATAATCATCGGTGGCAATTGCAATAGTGATAAAATCAGACAATACCGCAAGCTGTTCCTTGGTCGGCCCGGACACATCGGCCGTGGAGTCGGAATCGTCAGGTATTGCGTATTCCGGCCCCTTATCGCAGGAAGACAGGGCAAACAAAGAGACGTAAAGCCCGATTATCACTGAAAAGAAACGATTCATTTCCTTTTATTCTGATTCGTATGTAAGAGTCAGGCCATTGATTGGCACCCAGGTTTTTTCCAGAGAGTGGATATAATACATCGCATTTACAGCAGTACCGGCAAGGGTGATGGTGGGCGGAGTAGGATTGCCTGCCGCCCAGGTAATAGTGCCGGTCATCGCGACAGTAGTCTCCGTCTTCGGACAACTGTCAAGGATTTCAAGTTTGACATTAGCTCCCGTGTTATTGCTTCTGTTTGCATCGATGCTGACAAGCTTATATCCGGGAAGTGCAGGCATGCCGAGGAATCCGTTCGTAGCGCCTGCGCTTGTATCCTCATATATGGTATGTGTATTTGTGCCTGTATTGAAGAAGCACCCGCCTCCACGGTGGAATTGATATGGGTTTCCGTCATTTGCAGTGAAAGTAATATACTTGTTTCCACGCCCACTCCATGCATTGGTCTCAAGACCCGCGGAATTGGTTGATAAATCAAACGTCAGAACCTTGGTTGATGTCGCACCTACACCTGTCATATCAACATCAAAACCGGTAACCGAACCGCGCGAGAAGGGAAGTGTCTTTCCTCCGGGTATTACCGCCTCCTTCACAAGGTCACCCGTAGGTGTGGTGAAGGTAAACTTGATATTTTCACCTGCGGCAATAGTGGTGGGCGCTATACCGAAGAACACATCGAATGATGTGGAATTGATGCTTATGTTCTTGGGATCGATATCAATGTAATTGGTGCTGGAACCAGCCTGCGTCAAAATGGTTTCGTCAGTTGAAATTTTGTAATCGAGGAAACCGTTGATGTAGGTTCTGTCGGGGAATGTAATACGGATATTGCTGACCGAGGCGGCATTAAGACCTTTGACAGTCATCCTGCCGAAACTTTCGACGAGGAATAAGTCAAGATTGATACTGGAAGGGTATTCGCTCAGGTTTTCGTGCTTGGAGACCATAAGGATATAGCGCTCATCGGGAGAGGCTGCTTCGGGAATCTGAGGGGTAATCTTCGAATCCATACGGATGATGTCAAGGTAGTCCTCAGGTCTGTTCGCAGGAAGAATCTGGTATCCGGATGATGCAGGCGAAATAATGTAAAGATGCCTTAAAGCTGCATCCGTCTCAGGAAGGTCGATGGAGAAGTTGGCAGTCTTGCCTTCATTAGTTACATCACATCCTGTAGATGTCGTGCTGGGCACCCAAGCATCATTTGCACGGCAGTATGCGCGTACCCTCTCTCCCTCATTGTTCCATTTGAGAGGGAACACCCCACCTTCAAGGGCCTGGAATGACACCTTGGTTTCTGGGATGTCGGCAGTAAGGATGGTGGTTTGTTTTTCTTGAACGAGGTTATCGTTCTTGTCGCTCTTGGTGCAAGAAAGGCCGGACATGGCAACGGCTACCGCTGCAAGTGTCAGTATTATGTTATTCTTTTTCATGATTCAATAGATTAAAATTCAAGTTCGGAGTCGAAGAAATACCCGTCCGGGAGCTGGTCTTCATAAACACTGCTGCAAATCACATCAAGTGTTAATGTGTGCATGTGCACCTTTAATTGAGGTGTTTCGTAATTTTTTTTCATAGCATTATTGATTTTGTGTGTCATAAAATTCAATCAGATTATATATTTGGAGATTAACTTCCTCCATAAGATCTATCATTTCATCGTATCGTTCAAAATTCCATTTCACTAAACCCTTGTTCGAGTCTATATTGGAGGGATCGGCAGTAAGGTCCTCGGGGTCGTTGTCCTGATACTTGAACCATTGCCAGCCGACGCATTTTTTTGTCTTCAATAAAGATATAACAAAATTTTCATAAAATAAACCTCTGTCCCTCTGTGTTGGGACAATCCAACCTATACCGGTATTGTTCGGAAGGCCAGAGTCCTCGCCTTTAACATAGAACTCCGAAACAATGATAGGACGGCCCGACCAATTGGACCAATTTTCAAAGTCCTGCTGTGAGGGAGTCCACTTCGTATAGTGGTTGATGGACACGATGTCCATGTATCTCCCTGCCACGTCCAACATTGCAGGGCTGACAAGTTCACTGGTCCAGCTATAGAAACGTTGCCCTATGAACATATGATTAGGGTCGTACATACGAAGAACATTCTTCGTGATGCTCAAGTAAGAGTCAAGGCAATACGCCTTGAATGCATCAACGTCCTCGGGTGTTATGTCCGACACACCGCTGTTTATCTTCCCTTTGCGCTCATCCAACCACTCTTGTGCAACTTTACGGGATTTGCAGCCGGCAGGGAGCCTGGTTATGTATATCTTCAATATATCATTAGTCCAATAAAGTTCATTGTCCGTGAAGATACCGATACAATAAGGGTCGTTAGCATACAGCGAAAGCCAACGGATATATTGCGAGATATAACTTTCATATTCGTCATCAAACAGAATGGGCAGAGCCTTAGGCACATCATATCCCTTGTTTTTCTGAAGGTTGCGGGAAAAGGCATACATAGGATCGCAATATACACAATACGGCAGTCTGGAAGGGATATCTTTAACGGTAGAGCTGGAACCTCGTCCAAGGGCTGTGAATCCTTTCGATCTGATCCAATCCATCTCGGAAGCCGCCCATAACGGCAAAGTGCCGAATATGGACGTCATTGCCCTCTTCTGCCTGTCCGAGCCTCCGACTACCATCTCACCTACAGAAGCCGCAATGAAGGGGTGACCTAAAGGAGTAATAATCCACCATCTGCCATCTATCTCTTCAACCCTGAAGAAACCGGTAGCATCAAAAGTTATGGACTCTATTCCACCGTATTTGTCTAATTTCGGTGGGGCAGAAGGATTGAACCCGGGCAGATTCTTCACCGTATATGTCTCATATGTGGAATAAGAATCGGAAGGAGTAGCCTTCGATTGGACAAGCAAGGGCTCTTTCTCCGATTCCGGGATGACAGGCCACGGGTCTGTTTGTTCGACAGGCTTACATGCTACGGATAGAAAAGTCGCAATAGCAATAATTAGAGTATACATACGTGTCATATTATTACTGGTATAAGAATGTCCGGCTTATGAAAGTCGGGAATAATATCTTCTGTCTTTCTTCTGGAATACCATACAACGTTGCCGTCAGTATCAAAATCAGCACGGAACGCACCAATCCAAAAGCGCCGCCCGATGCCTAAGCGGGCGAGGTCCTCAACTGAAAAAGAGATTCTTACCACATAACTGTCAATATCTTCGAAGGCTGAAACCGAGATGCCGGGGAAAGACCACCCATAATCGAAGTCGCGATAATAAGCCGCCTTGTAATCAAGGACACGACCCCTCGGGTCAATCTCCACGCCATAATATGGACGGCTCATATCCGGTGTAGGGCTGAAAAACAGTTCCACTCTGTCTTCAAGCTCAATATCACGCTTTGTCGATATGGTCGGGAGGACGGCAAACGATGATTCTGAAACCGAAAATGTAAAGTATAACGAATCGGCATCCCTGCTCATAGTTAAGCGGGTGTCATCGGATTTTCCGCTCCACGGAGCATGGAGTCCGGTAATTGTATGAGGCCTGCGTCTGATTCTGAACGATTCTTCAGCCTTGCCGTTCGAGAAGGCCTTGCCATAACCCTTGAAAGCCCAGAGGGCTGAAGAATATTTTGACTGATATGAGGCGCCAAGCCACGTTGCAAATGTTGTTATGGATTTAATGCCATAATTCCTGTAAAAGTTAATGTCCCTTCTGCAGTCCTGTTCCGAGAAAGGAAGAGGAACCAGGTCTGAACGCTTCCATGATGAGAACATTGACTCGTCAAGCCAATACTCAAGAATATGGGCGGTCGAAGCCGGAAAAACTTTGAGATTGTCTTCGAGCCGGGATTTCAACTCAGCGGAAACCGGAAGCGTGTAGTCGCGGTTAATAGGAGCGAACTCAAGGAAAATCCCATCGGCAGGCTTCACTTTTACCGGAGCCGGCATTGTCTGGTTATATGCCAGATGTGCAAGTGTGGCTTTCGAATCATATTCACGGATCATCTCCAGAATACGGTTCTCATAAATTAGAGCCTGCTCAGAGGGGGAATATCCTGAGCATTCGGAGCAATGGCAGAATGTGCCTTTCACATCATCAGGCCACAAGAAGTATCTGTGTGTCGTAGGACGCATCCAGCTCATCAAATCTGCAATCTGAGTTTTAATGACTGCATACGCTTCTTCATTGGTGAAACACATGTTGTACATCCTATTGCGATTGCCGCTCTGCCCCTGACGGAAATACTCCGGATGCAAATCAAACTCCGATCTGGGAAGTATGAGTTGTAGGACGTGGAGTTCATATTCCACATCCACTTTCATCTTCTTGCACATTTTCAGGAATTCCTGACCTAAAGGACTCTGTACGAATTCCTTCAGAGTGTCAAGAGGCTCATTGAATGTCGCGGCGTGAATGCCGATGAGGTTGATTCCGGACTCTGTGATGCGCTGCTTCCAACCGTCAATGCCTATTGAAATGATATCACTTGGATAAACAACGACTCCTCTCTTCTCCTTTGAAAGAGAGGGAATCATTATAAAAAATGACAGCAGAATTATGAGTATTCGTTTTATCATCAGTTTTGCCATTCATTGACACCGTCTCTCTCCCTGTTTCGGAAAGTCAGCGTGTCGGTTACTTCGGTGAATCCGCCGAATTCATTTCCATACTTATAGTTCAAGAATATCTTGCGGTTCTGTATATGTGATTCTTTGTTCCAATCACAGCCAAGATCTACGATTCCCGGGCCTGAAACCGTCACCTTTTTTCCATCCATCCCTATTGTCATGCTTCCGGCCTTGTTATGAAAATAGTTCGTCGAGCATGTGAAAGCTCCCGATGTTGTCAGGCAATATACCTTGGGTGTTCCGTCACCGGAAGGTATGGTTGTCGGATAAACATCCGACGACTGCTCAATTCCGGAAGCATTCTTTACGACTGATTTTCCACCGTGATACCAGCTTCCAAAAAACATATTTTCCAAACGGAGAGCTATGATTCCGAACGACTTCTCATTAATTACGACATCAGCATCCGCAGAGGTGATTCTCCATGCTATGGCGTAATAGGGATTATGCCCGGCATTAGGATCTGAAATAAAAGCGAGTGAATCGGCCTTGAAGGTCATCGTGCCTGTATGATTGCCTTTGGATATAATTATCCTGTCAGATGCACTGAGCGAATAAAGATTGGATGGGACAGGTGTAAGTGATGTGATTCCCGCCTTCGAAATGGCCAATGAAACATAATTCTGAGATGGTGTGAGTTTCATCCCGTCCATGGCTGTTGTCCCTCCAAAGGCAGTGAGACTGTCTGTAATAAGGGCATTATCCACTACAAAATCGACATATCTATCCTTGTTGTTATTAATAACTCCGCCAAGGACTGCTCCCACCTTGAATTTCATTCCTTCTCCTACGACCAGCGAACGCAAGTCATACTGATAAGCGATATACACACCGGACCAGTCATAATCCTTGACATAAGGCTCATAACATCCGGTCAGCAGCATAGCTGTAATTGCCAAATATAAAAACTTCTTCATATTATCTTGTCCATGATTCCCAGCCCTCGTTCTGAACGATGGCCGGAGCATTCACAATTTCTGTATAAGGAACCGGTAGAAAAATTGATGGCATATTCCGCTGATCAACCTCAACAGTCGAATACGCATTAACGGTATCAAGCTTTATAATCTTGACCTTGTGAAGAGGCGTGTTGCGTTCATTCAGCGGGACACCCCAACGGACAAGATCCAAGAAACGTTTCCCTTCGAAACAGAATTCTATCCGCCTCTCGTTGCGGACCAGCTCGTTGAACTTGTCCTGATTAGTGCAGCACTCATTCAAATAAGGATCTGATGTGGCGCCCAATCCTTTTTCACCATCAGTGGTCTTTCTTGAACGGACAAACCCAATGGCCTGTTTCGCCGTATATCCGAAGGCCTCAACCTCCGGTCCGTATGCAATATTGGCAGCCTCCGCATATGCGAGGCATACATCGCGCCATCCGATATAGATTACAGCCCTCGGCATGGTCTGGACAGTTGCATCCGTCGGATTCCATCCCATGTACAGGAACTTCTTGAGATAATAGTTGGTAAGACCGTTGCCCGCCTGCCCGCTTTCGTCCTTCCCTGACTGAAATGTCTCGAACGTGTACATTGCAGCTCCGCTTCCCTCTCTGTTTGCCGAACTTCCATTGTAGAAGATTGTAGCATAGAAACGAGGGTCGCGATTAGCATAAGGCATTTTGTGATTATACCCGCTTCGCGAATCGGTAATCGGATATCCATTGGCGGCGGGGAAGGCATCGACGAGTTCCTGTGAAGGAGCAAAGAGGCAGTTGCCCGTAAAACCGAACGGATATTGAGCCTTCTCCATGGTGCTCGTAAGAGCCGACGGGCGGGAAATCCAAAACGCTTCGGACGAGTTGGGGTCAGTCCAGAAGAAAGGTGCAGTCGGGCTGAAGCCCTTTGGACCGTCAATCTGTTGCTTCAGCCGCATCGCTTGTGCAGAGTATTCAGCAGCCTTCTGCCAACGGGTAATATCCGAGGCCGGATTGAAGGTCGGAGATGCCCACAGCAAGTAGGCGAGAGACTTCAGTGCGACAACTGACATTCCATCCAGACGACTCCATCGGCAAGACCCTTCAATGGCTGTGTTTGAAGCGAGGTAGTCCCTGTTTGCAAGAGGAAGATATGCAAATGCGGAGTCACAGTCATCAATAATCTGCTGAATACATTCGTCGAATGAAGCTCTGGTCACAACGGAAGGATCCGCTGTCGTCTGAGCTGTTGCAGTCGTAAAGATTGGTACGCCGTACAGTTGACCATCCGTTCCACGACCCCCGAACTTGCAGAGGAGATCATACAGGAACCATGCGCGGAGGCCATAGGCATCACCCTGGTAGGCTTTCCGGATCAATTGATCCTGGTCCGCATCCCTCATATACTGAGTATTATAACCTTTGTTGTTCTCCAGAAAACGGTTCACGTAATAGATGCCGGTGTAGTCCCTATCCCAATAAGCCTTCGTAGGATCTTCCGAGGGTGATATGGAACCATTAGCCAGTTTTCTCATCCACGCTGTATTGGAAGTTATCACTCCGTTGTCAGCAGCACAGTCCATGTAGATATACTCATTGGTCATGTATGTCACGGATGACAGAGCATATGCCTTGTCTACAAAACCTTTTATCAGCGAAGGATAATCATCGAGATTGTCGTCTGTATAATAATTGGACGACATAGGTTCCAAAGCCTCACTGCAAGAGACCAAAAAGACGATGGAAAGTATAATAGTATTGAATTTCTTCATCAGAACATAAATTTAATGCCACATGTATAAGTACGGAAAAGCGGATAATCTGTAACACCGGAGGACAAACTTTCCGGATCACAGTCCTCAATGCCGGAAATCGTAAGCAGATTTGCGGCCTTGGCAAAAAGGCGGATATGTTTTAGCGTATAGCCAAGTTCTACGCACTGAACTTTGAAGAAACTGCCATCCCTCATCCAATACTGTGAAGCACGGAAGTTGTTCTGGGACTGGAGATACGAAAGGCGTGGATAACGATTCGTATTGAGATTATCGCGGACAAATGCGGAATAATTGCCGTCTCCCCATCCATTCCAGTAATATACGTTACTCAGCATGACATCATAAAAAGCTTTTCCTGTTCCGATAATATTGAGATCCCATTTCTTCCACGACAGGAAAAGATTGACTGAATACAATAGTTTGGGAGCACTGTCGCCGATAACCGTACGGTCATTTACATCAACAATTCCATCTCCCGTAATGTCCCGGTATTTCAAATCCCCATAATACACCTCAGAGTCAAAGGTTTGAACAGGGGAACTGTCTATTTCAGCCTCTGACCCGAAACGTCCTATGCAGTCATATCCGAAAATGGCGGACGAACTCTTACCAACCCTGTTCAGATTTTCATGTACTACTGTCTCACAGTACTTCTCGACAATAGAACGAGGTAAGAGCGCATTGGCTCCGAGCTTGTACGATAGATTGCCGGACTTTCCCTGATAAGAAAGTGACAGGTCGACCCCTGAATGACGGTAAGCATTATAGTTGTCATACTTGGTAGTGATGCCGCAATATGACGGCAGGGATGATGAAATATCGGTCACAACACCATCCCTGAGGGTGTTGTAATAGGTAGCACTCAATTGAAGTGAATTCCAAAGAACGGCATCAAATCCTGCTGTAACTTCGTGGAGTCTTTCCCAATCAAGATCGGGATTAGCCTGCCTCGCCATTGTTGCATTCTTTGTTGTGTAGATGTTCGAGCCAAACCACTGTCCGATGGAATATGGCCCGAAAGTCATGTCCGCAGACTTGTAGTACCGGCTCTGCCAATAAAACTGATCTCCGTAGATTTCGTTTCCGGTTACTCCTGCCTGAGCACGAATCTTCAAAATATTGATTGCCTTTATTTTTTTAATGAACGGCTCCTTGGAAATATCCCATGCAAGTCCGACCGCAGGAAATAATGCATAACGGTTATCCTTGGGTAGAGACGTAGTGCCGGCATAGTTCAGAACGAACTCAAGCGAATACTTTCCACCATAGGAGTATTTGCCGTCAAGGGCAAAATATTGTTGGTTATGGTAACCGGTATATAGTCCACCTACTTCACGCGATCTGAAATATGTCACGTTTGCTCCGACAAGGTTGCTCCCGAAAGAGTGTAGATATTTAATCCGCTGAATAAACTGAATCCCCTGAAGGTAGAACGTCTTGTAATATGACTCTTCAGATTCCGACTGCCCTTTATGGGTAGATGACGCTGTGCTCCATGTTTCAGAATCAATATTAAAGCCCATATAGTCAGAACCTTGACCGATTCGAGTCATATATAGAACATTATATCCCACCTGGCTCTCAGATGAAAGCCCTTTGAGCAGAGAGGATAGGTCGTAATGGACAGCCAAGTCCGTAATGCCTGTTCTTGTCGCTTCCTTATAGGCGCCTGACTCGGCAAGCGACCCGTACGGGTGATCGGGATAGGCGGTTGAAACAGGATAAATATTTGTTCCGGTAGCTTCGTCACGACCGAGAAGCAGAGGATACTCAACAGGAGGTGTCTTTCTCGCACGTTCCCATATGGAAGCGAATTCGGAAACATTGTCAGTCTCTCCGTAAGCTCCAAGCGGACTTCTTCTAATACCATATATACCGATGAAGTTGAAATCCGCCCTCATCTTATCACTGATACGGATGTCCATATTCATCTTCGCGTTGAAACGACTGTAATCAGAAGTTGCCCCGACGGCATAGATATCCCCCTGACCGTGATATGCCAGATTTGCACTATACCGGATATCCTGGCCTCCTCCCCGGATGACAGCAAACGCCTTATTGTAAGGACGTGTGTTTTTAAACATCAGAGAACGATAGTCAACGGAAGGGAAAGCCTGATCCATGTTATTGTCCGCTTTGAGACGATTCATAGCGAAATCCGTAAAAGCTTTAGGGTAGCCGGCAACTATCCTGGCGGCATTGTTGATTGTTGCATAATCAAAACCGTTGCTCACCCATTCGGGGAAACGGTCGACCACATCAACTCCGCTTTCGAAGCCGACCCTGCTCTGCCTTGCATTCTTTAAACCACGTAAAGTCTTGATATAAATTGCCCCCTGAGCTACTTCGGGACCATATTTCAGTTTGTCAAGGATGTCTGAAATAACGAATACTGAATCAATTTCTTCTGGTGAAATCTGCAGTTCGCTCTCATCCCCGATGATGACTCCATCAACAATGAAAACCGGATTGGAGAAGCCTCTCAACTTTAAAGAGGCATTAAGGGCATTGTAGCGGACTCCGGTACGTCCAAAATTTTCCGTCTGATATATGCCCGGTACGACTCCCGTAAACGAGTTGAGCAGGTCGAGAGATGGATAAGACTCAAGTGCCGAACCGGAGACGGAGCTCCAGGACCCTGACTCCGACTTCTGTTGGGCAGAGGCCGATAGGAAGATGGCTGCGAAGATGACGGCAGACAACAATTTTTTATTCATAAGTCCTACCATTTTTCGTTGTCAATATAATAGATGTATTTACTGGACTCGAATTCAGGCAGACAGAAATAATACATCGCATCTTTCCAAGTGCTCTGATGGGAAGCAGCAAGTTCTCTTCTGGTGAAAGAACGACCCAAAGGATGCTCTGCGTCAGTTGCACAGGCCTCGACATACATTCCGAGGAGCGGGCCCCGCATTCTTTCCGGAGCAATCTTCCAGCGTCTTTCATCCTCATAATAGTGGTGACCTTCGAACATAAACTCCACGGTCCGTTCGTTCTGAATTCTTTTGTTGAGTTCTTCAGCACTATTAGTGAATCTGTCCTGGACATCAGGCATACCTGCCCTTCTCCGGATCAGATTGACGGCTTTCAAAGCAGAAAGTTGACCGGATGCCGTTCCTGAGGGGCCATATGCCATATTTACTGCCTCAGCATAATTGAGATAGATTTCAGCAAGGCGGATAACAGGTTCCGTCATACTGCTCTTTACATTCCTGTAATGACCGTTCCAATGATGCCGGCTGCAATATCCGGTACTCGTATTCGGTGTGTCGGAACTATTCCATTCTGCACCGAAGAATACGGTGTTTCCATCAAGGTTCGTACTCGGCCATGACTTTGAAGACGGATCATAATGAATGTTAATCTTGTCTTTAACACCCTCGGCCGTACTTCCGTCATACACTATCTTCTTATAGAAACGAGGGTCACGATTTTCGTAGGGGTTCTGCTCGTAATAGCGGTGCAACTTCCCGTCGGGACCCATAACGCCTTTGTCGTTCATAGAATACGCCTCCTGTCTCTCTTGGTCAGTATACAGCGGATCACCCCAGATTGTCTCAAAGAGGTCGACACTCTGTTGTGTAGGAAACTCGCCTCCGCCGTGTGTAACACCGGACACGGCCATGGGCATGAAATTGACATGCCACATCTCATGAGCACCGAAACGTCCCATATGAATTGCCCAGATTTGCTCGTTAGTATAGGCAGTCCCTTTCCAGTTGCTGGCCCACTCTTCTGCACTGGTAAGAGAATAGCCCTGTTCCAAAGCCACCTTCAAGGCCTCTCCGTTTGCCGCAGCCGCCTTCTCCCATAAGGATTTGTCATTGTTCACATTACTGAGAGGACTTGCAGCATAGAGCAGGCAGCGTCCCTTTGCGGCAAGGGCGGCAACACCGGCCGGCACTGCCTGCTTGGCATTGGACAAATGACCGGCTCCGGAGACCGGATCCCTGCGGAGACGACCGCACTGTTGGAACAATTCATATGCTGTCTGAAAATCATCGGCACATTTCAAGAATGTCTCCAGAGAAGTTTCCCTTGGAAAGTCGGCTGATTCATTGGCGCCGATGCTGTGATACAGATAGGGCTGCCCTCCATAATAGATGCAAAGATGCATATGGCACCAAGCGCGGATAAAATATGCTTGGGCCAGAAGGTCATTCTTGTCATTCTCTGTACAACCGCTGAGGAGTCCAATATTTTCGATGCATTTGTTCGCTTTCCTGATACATATCCAGTTTGACACGAATATCGGCATTGGAGCCCAATACAGAGTGCTGACGCAACCGGAAAGAGAGCCGCCCTTAATCTTAAGGCAGTCACGGTTTCGACCGCAGTCGGCAAGATCGGTCAAGGTGCTCATCGCATATCTTGACACCGTATGATCCAGACCAATAGGTATTGTCCCATAGAAGAGGTTTTTCGGGGTGCTGTTATTGACAGAAGTACGATTTGATCCCATGTCATAACAACCGTTCAGATAATTCGAAAAATTCGTGTAGTTGGAAAAAACATCTTCTTCAGTCAGGCCCATCTCGGGAGAAATGTCCAGATAATGACAAGATACAGCCATAAGCGGCAGAAGAATAAATAAGTATATCTTTTTCATATCAGAATCCAGCTTTAAGTCCAATCTGGACAGTTTTCATCAGAGGGTAAAATCCATCCCTGAACGTAGTAGCCTCAGGATTGCCCTCAATCAAATCGGTAAAATGCAACAGATTATTGCAAGTGGTGTACAGTATGATGGAATCGATGCCAAGACGGCTTTTCATCTGTTTGGACTTGAACGTGTAGGCGAGGTAGAGGTCACGCAAAGTAAGATAGTCCGCATTCCTCCAGGTGTGTTCAGGCAGTTTAAGGGCTGTTCCTTCAGTACCGATGCCTCCTGCCCAACCATACATCTGATGAGCATGTACGCCAATACCGTTATCCACCAATGTAGCATGTTTGGCATTCCTGTTTGTCGGAGTCCAATAGTCGGAATTGGCCGTGGACATCCTTCGGTCTCCTTTTTCGAATTCCAAAACAAAATTACTGTTGAATTCGACATACTTGCCGCCGTTTCCATAGAAGAGGAAGCTGAACTCCCATCCTTTCCACCTGAAACCGCCTCCGAAAGAAAAGACAGATGCAGGATAAAAGCTTCCATCGATTGCATGCAGGTCGCTTTGGTTGATTATCCCGTCTACGCAATAATCCAGATACTTGTAAGACCCCGGAACAACGTCAGTCAGCCATGACCCGGCAGTATATGAGGGATAATTGTGAATGTCATCAACATCAACGTAGTACCCTTCGTCTACCAGTGTTTCACCGCTTGTTTGCCCGGCAAATGCCTTTCCCGCCATTTTTTGGTAATCAGGAGCATTGATGGCATCTTCATAGTTGATTATCCTGTTTTCACTCAAGGACAACATGGCGGAGAGATTGTAGCTGAAATTGTTTCCAATCTTGTCTTTCCAACCGAGTTCCAACTCGAGGCCATGTTTTTTCATACTTCCCAGATTGGCCTCCTTGAAAGTCGTACCGACAATTGCCGTAGTATTATTGCTTCTTGAGACAAGCATCTTGGAGCGGTACTCATCAAATAAGTCAAAAGTCATGGAAAGGCGGTTCTTGAACCAAGCAGATTCAATTCCTATATCTCTTTTATGAGCCTCTTCCCATTGAGCCGATTCATTGCCGGTGCTGTCTTCTGTTATGACAGGTGTCATTCCTGTTATGAATTTCTTATAAGAATCACTGACAGAGTAGGCGCTGTAATAAAGCCATCGGGATGATGTCTTGTCATTCCCGACGAGACCGTCCGAATAACGGATCTTGAATTTGGACCACCATGGCATGGCTCTCTTCCAGAAACTTTCCTCAGATATCATATATCCCAAGGCAAGTGACGGGAATACACCATATCTATTGGAAGGCGCGAATTGTTCGGAGCCGGTGATACCTATGTTTCCTTCGAACAAATACTTACGGGCATAATCATACGTCACACGGCCGACAACTCCCTGATTGCGGTATGGGAATTCAATACCGTAGCGGTATTCGCGCTGATTGAAAAGACCCAATGCTGTTACGTGATGATTATTGAATGTCCTATCGTAAGCAAGTGAGGCTTCCCAGTACATTGTATACGAATTCGAGCTTAAATTGCCTTGTTGGGGAAGATACGGAGGATCTTCCACGACAGCATTTGTCGAATATGATTCAGGAAGCCATGGATTTCCTGTTCCGGAGTCATAGATGCTCCAGTCAAAATAATACTTGATAGGCGAAGCGGATAGCGATTCAGCCAATCTGGTCATGGAAGTGCTGAACGAGAACTTTCCGTTGATCGAAAGGCCTTCGGTAATGAAATCCAGGTCCTGCTTCAGGAGCAGATCCGTATACAGATTGCTTGTGGCGTATTTTCGGAACGATGCGTTGTTAAGCGAATTGTACGGGTTAAGGAAGTACGAGCCGGAACGCGCAGAATCAACGAGACGTATTCCCGATGCGGTTTCCGCAGAAGGATCCGGAACCTGCTCCAGAAGCCATGCCGGATAGTTTATCGGATAAGATATAGTTGCAGCTCCGTAAAGGGAGCGCATGGGATCGGTACCCGGGGAAAGTCGTGAAGCGATATCTCCACCAACCTTGAACGACAGAATTGTTGACGAGGTCACATTGAAATCGAGATTTGCACGGTAGTTGAACCGGTCGTATCCGTAATTTCCGAATCCGTACAATTCAGAATCTTCGAAAATCGAGCCCTCGTTCTTGTATCCGAGTGAGATAAAATAACGGGCTCTTCTGGTTCCTCCGGAGATATTTAGGTTTGCATCCGTGGTATTGGCAACATCTTTCAGCAACTCGTCAAACCAATTAATGTCAGGATATCTCAAAGCATTGATTGCGGAAGATGGATTTGCGAATTCAGCAAGGTCTGCCTCAGAATACATATTCGCATAGTTCATACTGTTCATCATGGCCACGTTCCAGCCTAATGCAGTATCATATGCGCTGATATGTGCAGGCAGGCGTGTGGCAAAGTTGAAACCCTGGCTTATATTCATCTTCATAACAGGCTTTCCTTCTTTTCCACCCCTTGTTGTAACGAGGATGACACCATTCGCTCCTTTTGCTCCGAAGACAGCCGTCGCAGATGCATCTTTCAAAACTGAAATATTTTCAATTTCGTTGGGGTCGATCGTCGAAAAATTTCTTTCAACACCGTCCACCATCACTAACGGGCTGGATCCATTCCAACTGGATACGCCTCGAATGATAATCTCTGCATTGTTTGCACCAGGCGCACCGGAAGTCTGCATGGTGAGCACACCGGACAATTTTCCTGCAATGGCCTGGGTTACATTGGTTAAACCGGTATTGACAATATCTTCTGTCTGAATCTGGGCAATTGCACCGACTACACTCTCCTTCCTTTGGACACCGTAGCCTACAACCACGACCTCGTCGAGCATCTTCACGTCATCTTCAAGAACAATGTCAAGAATCTCACCGCCACTGCACTTTATTACTCTGTTGATGAATCCGATGCATGATATCTCAATCACCGCATCAGGCTTCGACAAGATAATCACGAAATTACCGTCAAGATCTGTGATGGCATGATTGGAAGCGCCTGTTTCAATAACAGCAGCACCGATTACTCCGCTACCGGTCTTGTCGCGGACTCTTCCTTTAACAAGATGTATCGGAGGGGTTACTGGAGCTGTTGTCTTGGGAAAAGTTTCTTTGGAATCGTTGATTTGAGGTTTTTCATCAATATGGAAAAGCGAAATCTGTCTTCCTATAATTTTATATCCGATCTCCTTGTCAAGGATTGATTTCAAAACAAACTCAATCGGTTTGTTCGTCAGCCGGACCGTCACACTCCTGTCCAAGTTCACAGAACTGTCCTTGTACAAAAAGATGAAGCCGGTCTGTTTCTCAATCATGGAAAGAACCTTGGACAAAGCCACTCCATCGACATTCAGTGAGACAGACCTGTCCTGCGCCTGCATGTTCATCCAACAAGATGGGACAAAAAGCGAAATGCTCAGCAATATCGTAATTAATCGTTTCATCAGCTATAGGATTTTTATAGACACGGATGAACTGTCGCGCATGGAATACCTGATTGCGTTTGAATTCTTCAAGCCTTCGAGGGCATTTTTAAGCCCTGCCCTCAATTCAAGCTTGCCGGAAAGATAAGTATTCGATGCCTTAGCATTGTCATATTCGAATGACGCCCCAAAGAAACTTTGTATCTGGGAAAGGACATGTTCCAAGCTGCTGGAAGAGAACTCCAGATATCCGTTTGTCCAGGCAATATAATTCTTCGTGTCCACTTTTGTGATGGACCTGTCTCGGTTTGTAGTGTCAACAGTGAAAAGATCGCCAGGCAGCAATGAATAAGTGTCCTTGTCATGAATGATGTCCACGGCTCCGTCTACAAGAACGACCGAATGTTTTGAATAATATGTATTCACATTGAACTTGGTCCCAAGCACCTTTACGTTGAACTCAGGCGTTGAGACGATGAAAGGGCGCTTTTCGTTTCCGGCCACCTCAAAGTAAGCTTCACCTCTGAGGGTTACTTTGCGGACCGGCTTCCAACTATGGTCGCTGAACTCAAGTTCGGAGTTTGAATTGAGCCATACGACTGTGCCGTCAGAGAGGTCCACCTTCATCTGCTGCCCAACAGGGGCACATACACGCTGGACCGATACATCGGATTGCGATCTCTTTACTATGGGAATAAAAAGCAATAAAGCAAGCGCCACTACCGTGGCAAAAATCCACACAGGGCTGAAGCCCGCCCTGCCAAATCTCCTTTGAGGCTTGGTTGGCGCTTCCGACTTGGATTCAAGCAGGGTGTCGAAGCCAATAAGTGATGCCTCTAACGTTGCCCTCATGAACCTGAGCTGTTCAAGGTTTTCCTCTGAAGATTCAACCCAGAGAAGAACCTTCTCTATTTCTTCGGGATCTGCTTCCCCGCGCAGATATTTGGTTAGAATTCTTTCCTCCATACATATATATTTCCGGAAAGGTGATTCTCCCTAAATCATAACAGATAATCTTTTAATTTGTGCTTGAGTGCACGTAGGGCGACGGAAATGTGATACTCCACAGCCTTAACGCTTATTCCGAGTCTGACAGCGATTTCCTTATATGAAAGTCCCTCGGAACGGCTCATCTTGAAAACATCGCTGGTCTTCTTGCCGAGCGAGTCCAAGGTCTCTTCCATCACTTCAACGATTTCCGAATAATATATCATGTGGGGGTCTGCAGACTCCAACTGACTCGTTCTCATTTTAAGTTCCCTTAGGGCTATGTCCGAAAGTGACTGCTTCATACGATTGAACCTTATCTGTGAACGAAGATAGTTCAAGGCCTTGTTACGGATAGTTGCAAATAGGAAAGGGAGCGGCTCATTATTAAAACTCTTTTCCAGGCTCTTTTGCCACAAAACGCAAAAAGCCTCTGACACAATAGATTCAGCCTCCTGCTTATCAAAGACATATGAACGGGCATAGAGCAGACACCTGTTATAATACTGCCCGAAATATTTCTTTAACAACTTGTCCGGCATTTCAGAATGGTCAGAATTGTTAGTTTTACTTGTAACAAAGTTAAACAAAATTCATAGCCCTGACAAATTATTGTATATTTGCAAACGTTATGAAAAAAATCCTCTTACTGATATCAGTGCTTTTCCTTACTATCGCTCCTTTTGCGAGAGGGAAGCAATCAACAGATGCCGTTATAGACCTTGTCGGACGCATTATCCCCAACCACGTTTCCAACATCACCTTCGAACTCCAGGGCGGAGCCTCATCCAACTGGTATGAATTCAAAGCCTCTGACGGAAAACTCTCAGTAAAGGGCGACTGTGTCAATTCCCTCGCGATGGGACTTGGCGACTATCTGCGCGACTATTGCAAGGTTGCGGTAACGTGGTTCGTTAACGATAAAATTATCTCTCCTAAGCGCTTGCCTTCTACCGAAGGGACTGTTCGCCGCGAAGCTCTCGCGCCCAACCGCTTCTTTTTCAACTACTGCACCTTCGGATATACGATCGGGTGGTGGAACTGGACCCAGTGGGAGCGTCTCATAGACTGGATGGCACTCAACGGTGTAACTATGGCTCTTGCCAACACTGGCCAAGAGAGTGTATGGCAGAAGGTATGGATGGATATGGGGCTTACAGCGGAGCAAACCCGCGAATATTTTCCCGGGCCGTCGTTCCTTTCGTGGCACCGCATGACAAATATCGAAGGATGGCATGGACCTCTCCCGCAGGAGTGGCTCGACAAGCAAGAGGCTCTTCAGAAACAAATCATCGCACGCGAAGTCTCCCTCGGAATCTCCCCTATTCTCGGTTCCTTCACAGGAAGGGTGCCCCGATCACTAAAGACTCTCTTCCCGAATGCTGAAATCCGCAAACTCAGAGCATGGGGCAGTTTCGATGTTCAATATAATCCCTGGTACCTCAGCCCTACCGATCCTCTTTATTCAAAAATTCAGAAAAAATACCTGAAAGTTCAGAAGGAGATGTTCGGGCAGGACTGCCATATCTACGGAATCGACATCTTCAATGAAGTTGACCCTCCTGTCTGGGATGCCAAGTTCCTTGGCGAAGTAGCTGCAGAGACATGGAAAGCACTCGAAGAATGCGACCCGGATGCCGTTTGGCTTCAGATGAGCTGGCTCTTCTTCCATAAATCCCAGCAGTGGACCCCTCAACTTATCGAGGCATACCTTTCTCCGGTGCCCAAAGGTCGTCTTCTAATGCTCGACTACTATTGCGACAGGGTGGAACTTTATCGCAAGACTGACAACTTCTACGGTCAGGACTTCATCTGGTGCTACCTCGGCAACTTTGGAGGAAACACGATGATTTCAGGAAATGTAAAAGACCTCAGCGCTAAGCTTGACAAAGTATTCGATGATTCAAATGGCAATTGTACCGGTGTCGGATGCACCCTTGAGTCTCTCGACGTCAATGACCATACCTATGAATATGTCCTCGGACGCGCATGGCAGAAAACTGTATGCGACTCTGTCTGGTACGAGCGTCTTGCAGACCGCCGCCTCGGATTTGCTGATGCTTCTTACCGCAAGGCTTGGTACATAATGTACGACAAGGTCCAGAAACAGCTTGGAGGACACTTTGTTCCCGTCCTTACAGCACGTCCCGTTTACAACGGCTACGGCCTTTGGAACAACTACATGAAGAGCTACTCCAATTGCGACCTTCTCGAGGCGTGGGGGAAGGTTATAGATGCAAAACCTTCAAGGTCAGCCGGGTATGAGTTCGATTGTGTTAATATGGCTCGGCAATGCCTCGAAAACTATTATTCGGACATTTACCTTGAGTTAATCGCCAAATACAAGGCCGGTGACAAGACCGCTTTCAAAGAGGCTTCCGGATATCTTCTCGGAATCATCGATGACCTTGAAAAACTTGTCGGGTCTGTAAGGTATTTCCGTCTCGGCCGCTGGATTGAAGAGGCCCGATATTGGGGCGACACACCGGAACTTAAAGACTACTACGAGTGGGATGCAAAGGACCTTGTCAGTTGCTGGGGCTTCAAAGGCGGCAAGCTTACCGACTACTCCAACAGAGGCTGGGCAGGGCTTTATTCAACTTTCTATAAACCAAGATGGGAGGAATATTTCAATCGTCTCAATAACGAAGAAAACTTTGACTACGAGGCCTTCAAGAGCTGGTGTGAAGACTTTGAGTGGAACTGGATTGGAGAAGATACGAAGTACTCCGCAAAGCCCAAGGGCAACCCCCGTGCACTCAGTGCGGCAATATACAAGAAATATAAGGACGGAATAATAGCCCGTAACGAATAAAAGTCGAAGCGGGTCAGAATCTGAATTCAGCGCCGATGTTCACTGCAAAATTGGTAGTGCGGAAGCGCTTGGGGAGCGTGTTGAAGATTCCCTCGCCCGTCTGCTGTTCCTCTACTCCCTCCATATCGTCGCGATGGGTGAGGCGCCAGAAGCAGTCTATTCGGATGAAGCGCAGAATATTGCTGATGCCGGCTCCGAACTCCACAAAGGGAACTTTGCCAAGAGAGCGCATATAGGGAGAAGTCGGGTCTCCGGGAATCATCTTCGGGAAACGCATGGGCGCCCGCATTTGCGATTCGCCCGGATTTCCGTTGTTCCTTTCGGACAGACTGCCCCAGGTGGCACGCAACGAGAACTCCTCACGCAAATTAAGTTCGCGGATGAGGGGGATTTTTCCGAATATATAACCGCCTAAACTGTGATACCAAAAAACCGTTGCCCAAGTATCGGAGGCGAATTCAAAGAAGTCCATGCAACTGAAAGCCTGCTTATTGAGCAGATAGGTGCTGTTGCCCTCGTGAATATGCAGCAGCGGATATGGCACCCTGCCTATTATGGTGCCGGCGTTTGCCCAGATTTTGCTCATGCCGAAAGGCGGAAGGCGCCATTTCCAATTAATGGACAGTTCCGGACGGAAATAACCATAGTCGTATTTGCGTATACCGGGAATGCCTGCGGAAAGGTCTATACGGATAATCGGATAATTGCTGTGTACACTCTGCTTTATAAAATAACCTTTGTTTACGGTTTCATCCTTGGAGAAAGTCGCCATAAGATAAAACTCGTTTTTAGCTACGCTGGGAATGGTTCTTCCGCTGGTGGCAATCATGGGTACAAACAATTCTCCCGTGCCATAGTAGCGGCTGAAATTCAATCCGGCTCCGAAAGTAAATGAAGGATTCACCTCCTGCTCATAATTCAACTTGAACGAACTCGTCATGCAGGGACGGGTACCATGGCTTCCCCCGAAGATGCTGGCGAACATATTCCCTTCTGTAAGGGCATTGTCCCCCGCCCCAATCTGATATACATCATACTTTATCTCAGAGTACAACTTTATCCAAGGGTCTCTACTGAAAAGATGCTCCCACTCGCCGCCGCCTTTCAAGGTTTTATCCCTTATGCCATAAGCCGCATACACCATGAAGCGGTCGGTCTTGCTGAAATCTTTGGATGTACGCAAGCCGAATTGCGGGCGGAAGCCCTCCATCTGATTGAAGCTCAACAATTTGAAATACGGACCTATGCCTATCTTCCCTATATCCCAATAAGAGTTTATAAGCGTATAAATTATGGTATAAAGGTCTTTATAAAGAGGAATGGTCTTTATCTCATCCACCATCGCATATACATCCTCCTCTTTTTTGGTAAGCGGTGCGGGACGGACCGCCTCCCAAAATTCCTCGCTCTGATGACCCGCATCGACAGCCACTTTTACCGGGGCATCGCTCCCCTTTATTTCCGGCACAAAGTCAAAATCCGGCTCACCATAAGTAAGTTCGCGTTTGCCTAAGAAAGACAGCATCTTGCTGGAATCCCTCAGACTCATTGAAAAGTCGACATAAAAACCATCTGACTTATAAAACCAGGTGGAATCGGGCATGCGCTGATAAGAAGCATTCAATTCAAAGTCGCGCAACCAATTGACATTGACCGTGTTTTTCATGGTGGCGCGGATACTGCGGAGAGCAAAATCCTCTGCATCAATTTGCATTTCACCGTCGAAAGTCGGGGTGGAGATGAATTTTTTGGGATGATAACGCACCACTAAGGTCTTTCGTCCATCTAACTGCAAAGAGTCTATTATGTAATAATTGTAATAGAGCAGGGCGGCCGGCATGATGGGCGAAGGAAACTGCACATCGAATGCATTTATAAAGTCGTTGTAAAAATTCACTTTAAGATGCATGCTGCCGGTGAATTGGCTGAGCAGATTAAGATCGGGATTGACACCGGAAATCCGGTTTGCCTCAACCTTCTCGGTATTCAATTCGGGATTGGAGCTGTGATGCTTGTCTGCTACTGTTTCGCTTATCATAATGGGCAGATATGGCACACCGCTCACAGCTGAGGTGTCGATATAATCGAAAACAAAAGCGAATTTTTTACCAAAACCTGTATTTTGAATCTGTTCCTGAGGATGGGTAAGACCCAACTCCATCTTATTGTAAATTTTGACCCTGTATTGAGGATGACTGTCAGGATCGTTCTTGGAGCGGCGCGCATTTATATTTGCGAGTAATCGCTTGGCCTTTTTATTATCGGCTTTCACCTGAGCGCCCGCAAGTTCATGATTGAAAAGGCGCAACGTGAAATCTATCTGATTGAAAACTCCGGGGCGCACATTCACGCGGGCGCTTTCATAACCCAAGAGCTGCGCCACCAGCACCTTGTTGGAAAGGTCTTTGTTTTCGAGATTATAATAGCCATCCAGGTCTGTCGTGATGCCAACGGTGGTGCCCTCAAACATTACAGCCACGAAAGGTATCCCCTCGCCCTGCTCATCCACTACGCGTCCACGCACTTTCGTCGTTTGAGCAAAAGCGGAAACTGCCGCAATCGTGAGCAGTAAAACGGCCAGGAGTACACGTGGCTTCATTCTGCAAATATACTTCTATTTGGGAAACATTCCGAACACCGCAGAGCCGGAACCCGACATGGATGCGTAGACAGCGCCTCTTGCATAAAAATCATCCTTGAGCGCCTCGATTTCCGGATGTTTTGGGAAAACAGATGCCTCGAAGTCGTTCACTATGAGGTTGCGCCAACGCTCCACCGGAGTTTGCAGAAGCAATTCTTTCAAACTCTTAGCAACTGGTTTTTGCTGCGGTCTTCTTACCAAATCAGCATAGGCCTCTTTGGTGGAAACTTTAATACCCTGCGGCACAAGCACTTCGAAGCGGTAGTCATCTAACGGAAGCTCTATCGGTTCCAAAATCTCCCCCCTGCCTCTGGCAAAGCAAGGTTTATTATAAATGAAAAACGCACAATCCGAGCCGAGCCGCGAGGCATAATCTGCCATCTGCTCAAGGCTGAGGCCGAGAGAGAAAATATCATTCAGTCCCATCAAGGTAAAAGCCGCATCTGCCGAACCTCCGCCCAAACCGGCCCCTACGGGCGAGCCTTTCTCTAAAGAAATATGCACCGGATCTATATCGAAATCTTCCCTTAGCAGCCTCCAAGCATCAGCACAAAGGTCTTTAGCAGGCTCCCACCCGGTATATTCGGGGCCGAACACTTGAATCCCGAAACTCGGCGCCGGGACAATCTCCAAACAATCGGAATAGCCGGAATAGGGCAGGAAAACCGTTTCTATATCGTGATAACCGTCCGGCCGCATGCCAAGTACATGCAAGCCTAAATTCAGTTTCACGTTGGGATATAATCTCATAAGCGATTTATTAGGGCCTTGCGTTTTTCTTCGGGAAGACGGCTTAAAACAGGAGAGAGGAAGGATAGAATCTGCAAGCGGACGGCCTCTTCTTCGGGGATGCCCCTGCTTTGCATGTAAAAGCGCTCATCTGCATTAAGATAACCTACCGTGGAGCCGTGCGAACACTCTACATCATCGGTATATATCTCCAATTCCGGATGACTTTCCGATACAGCCCCTTCACTTAACAATAGACTATGGCTTTCTTGATAGGCTTTTGTCTTTCCTGCATCCGGGGCCACATAAATAAGACCATTGAAATTGGCTCTCCCCTTTTCGCCCACTATGCTCTTGAAAAGCTGGCGCGAGACTGCGCCGCCCACTTTGTGATGCACCTGAACATTAAAGGTTTGCCGCTCGCCGAGGGCGCAGAAAGACAAGCCCGCCATGTCGAGTTTAACCCCGGGGCGGAGAAGGTCTATACGGAAATTTATATCTCCGCTATAGCCCGGAGGGCACACAATGGTAAGGTGCAACTCATCATTGTCCTCCAAAGTCACACGCCGTGGGATTTCGTCTATGCCTGCTATGTAGAGCTTATTCATTTATGCTGTCGTAGCCTTCGTTTTCTATCTTATCCACAATTTCGAAACCGCCTGTGGCTATTATGCGGCCGTCCCTTAGCACATGCACCACATCGGGCTTGATAAGTTCCAACAAGCGCTTGTAGTGGGTGATTATCAATGTCGATTTTTCGTTGCTGCGAAGGGTATTCACCCCATCGGCCACTATTTTGAGGGCATCTACATCCAAGCCGCTGTCTGTCTCATCGAGTATGCTGAGGGTGGGGTCAAGCATGGCCATCTGAAAAATTTCGCTGCGCTTTTTCTCTCCGCCGGAGAAGCCTACATTCACTTCCCGCTTGGCAAAATCGGAGCGCATCTTCAAAAGGGCCATCTTTTCTTTCATCAGCTTTAAAAACTCCCCCGGCGTTAATTCATCTTTGCTTGCAGCCTTAAGCTTGGCATTAACAGCTGCCTTCATAAGTGCGGTGATGCTTACCCCGGGAATCTCGATGGGATATTGGAAACTCATAAAAATACCGGCCCAGGCCCTTTCCTCCGGCTTCATCTCCAAAAGATTCCTACCTTTATAGATTATGGAACCTGAAAACACCTGATAGTCGGGGCGTCCTGTAAGTACTGCGGCGAGCGTGCTTTTGCCTGCAGCGTTGGGGCCCATAATGGCGTGGATCTCTCCTGCGGCTATGCTGAGATTCAAGTCTTTGAGTATTTCCTTGCCGGCAATTCCGACAGTCAGGTTTTTAATTTCAAGTAATGGTGTCATCCTATTGAGCCTTCGAGATTTACAGATAATAATTTTTGAGCCTCCACCGCAAATTCCATAGGCAGGCGCGAGAGCACCTCTTTGGCGTAACCGTTGACTATAATACCGGTGGCCTCTTCGGGACTGAGCCCTCTTTGATTGCAGTAGAAAAGCTGGTCCTCACTGATTTTTGAAGTGCTTGCCTCGTGTTCCACTATGGCCGACGGGCAACTGCTTTTTATGAACGGAAAGGTATGTGCTCCGCATTTGCCGCCAATCAGCAAACTGTCGCATTCGGTAAAATTCCTGGCATTGCGAGCACCAGGAAGCATGCGCACCATACCTCGATAAGAGTTTTCGCTATGGCCTGCGCTGATTCCCTTGGAAATTATGCGGGAGCGGGTATTGGCGCCTATATGTATCATTTTTGTGCCGGTGTCCGCCTGCTGGTAATGATTTGTAAGGGCCACCGAATAGAATTCGCTGGTGGAATTATCGCCCTTCAAGATGGTGGAAGGATATTTCCATGTGATAGCGGATCCTGTCTCCACCTGGGTCCAGCTAAGATGGGCCCCTTCTTTGCAAATGCCCCTTTTGGTGACAAGATTGAATATGCCTCCCTTTCCTTCGGCATCGCCGGGATACCAGTTCTGCACAGTGGAATAGCGCACCCTCGCATCTTTCTCCACAATAATCTCCACCACTGCGGCGTGAAGCTGATTTTCGTCTCGCATAGGAGCCGTGCATCCTTCCATATAACTTACGCTTGAGCCTTCATCGGCAATAATCAGAGTGCGTTCGAACTGTCCTGTGCCGGCGGCATTGATGCGAAAATAGCTGCTTAAATCCATGGGACATTTCACCCCTTTGGGTATGTAACAGAACGAGCCGTCTGAGAAAACCGCAGAATTGAGAGCTGCGTAGAAATTGTCATTATTGGGGACTACGCTGGCAAGATATTTACGCACCAATTCTGGATGATTCTGCACCGCTTCGCCGAAACTGCAAAAAATTATCCCTTTTTCTGCCAAAGTCTTGCGGAAGGTGGTGCTTACCGACACGGAATCGAAAACGGCATCCACAGCAACACCCTCGGTACTATGTTCTTCTCCATCAAGACCGATGGTTTCAAAATTTTTGGGTTTAACACCGGCCAGAATCTCACGCTCGCGTACCGGAATGCCCAATTTCTCGAAAGTTTCCTCAAGAGCGGGGTCTATATGGTCGGGCCTGTCTTCATCCCGAATGGGTGCGGCATAATAAATTATGTCTTGGAAATCTATGTCGGGCAGACGGCTGAGATGGCCCCATTTGGGAGCGGTCATCTTCTGCCATTTCCGGAACGAATCCAAACGGAAATCGAGCAGCCATTGAGGCTCGTTCTTTTTTGCAGAGATTATCCGGATTATCTCCTCATTGAGACCTTTGGGAATAAGATCCTGCCGGATGGATGTTACAAATCCCTCCTTATATTCCTGATTGACAATATCTTTAAGAAGCTGCTTTTCTCCCATAAGAAAGCCCGCGCGTCCGCGCAAAAAATAACGGACTGCAAAGATACTACTTTATTTCAAAATCGTGTAATATCCTTCTTTTCTGGGCTTCGGTGCAGGGGGCTCGTGGCCTATATAGCCGAGAGCCATACTCCCCACTCCATAATAATCTTCCGGCACCCCGATTTGTTTGCGAAGGGCTGCACCCCCTTCTTCCTCAAACATTTCTTGGCAACGGTTTATCCAACAGGCGCCGAGGCCAAGACTATGAGCCGCAAGCAGCATGTTTCCGAGCACCAAGCTCCCATCCTTGAGGCAGTTTTTATTGGATTCCTTCGAGAAAACCAGCACGATGGTGGGGGCTCCGAAATAGGGGTCGATATCTTCTCTTTTCCATGTCAGCGCATTGAGCCTGCGCAGTTTAGAATTGATTTCGGGGTTTTGTACAGCAAAAATCAGAGGTTCTTGCGTGCCGCGCGCTGTGGGAGCCCAAGTACCGGCTTCCAATACCGCTTGCAATTCCTCGTCTTTTATTTGTTCTCCGCGGAAACGCCTGATACTGCGGCGTTCCCTTATTGCTTTTAAAACTTCATTATCCATAGTAAACAAATTTACATAAAATCCCGCTATTATCAATAATTACATTAAAAATGCTAACTTCGCATTGAATTCTAAAGAGCAATAATTATGAACAGCTTCGGTAAATATTTCAAGGTTACAATATTCGGCGAATCTCACGGCCCCGCCATAGGTGTAACCATTGACGGCGTGCCCGGAAACATACCTCTCTATGAAGATGAGTTTGAAAAAGATATTGCCCGTCGCGCCCCCGGAGGCAAGGGTACCACTAAACGCAAAGAGGCCGATAGAGCAAGGGTTTTGAGCGGCGCATATAACGGACTCACAACGGGCGCTCCTCTTACCATCATCTTTTGGAACAGCAATGTGGAAAGCCAGGACTACCTTAAATTCGATGATATGCCTCGACCGGGCCATGCTGATTTGGTGGCTAATATAAAATATAATTTTGCAAACGACCCGCGCGGCGGAGGACATTTTTCCGGCCGCCTTACACTACCCATTGTAGCTGCAGGGGTTGTAGCCAAGCAAATACTTAAATTCCATTTTAATCCCGAGCTTGAAGAGGGAATGGAGGAGACGGAGGGGGTGGATTTTTCCAAACTCCCGCATGACAAAATGCAAAAGCCGGTGGAAGAAGAAGATGACAACTTAACCCCGCCGGAATTTACAATTAATGCTGAACTTTTGGAAATAGGCGGCGAAACCGACAAAAGCAAGTGGGATGCGCTGTTGGATCGTACGGCAAAGGAAGGAGATTCTTTGGGAGGGCTTATTGAATGCCGGGTAAAGGGCCTGCCCATAGGCTTAGGTGAACCTTTTTGGGATGGAATGGAGTCTTTGCTGTCGCACGCTATTTTTGCTATTCCGGGTATTCGCGGGATAGAATTCGGGGATGGATTTCGCGCTGCGCGCATGAAAGGTTCAGAGCATAATGACCCATGGGGTCCGACAGGACCGATAAAAAACGGAGCCGGAGGCATAAACGGGGGAATTTCCAATAGCGGAGATCTTGTCTTCCGTGTAGCGGTAAAACCCACTTCAAGCATCGCAGCTCCGCAAAAAACCTGGAACTTCGCCACAAAACGCGAAGAAATTCTGCAGGTGCGAGGACGTCACGATGTCTGCTTCGCCCTTCGTACTCCTGTAATTGTAGAAGCCATGACGGCAATCGTGCTTGCCGATTTGTTGTAGACAAGCGCTACCGTAGGCGATTTTCTCTTTGCGAACGATTCGACTGACGCATGCTCCAGCCGGTCCTAACGCGCTCCGCCGCCGAAACCGCCGCCGCTGAAACCGCCGCCGCCTCCGAAAGAAGTACCTCCGCCGAAACCGCCGAAACTGCCGCTGCTGCGGCTCATGGCATCTGCCGCACGCACTTGCGCATTGGTGATGGAATTGGAAAGCATGGAATTCCTCCAAAGTATCCAATTCACGGTATTGAAGTCGTAAGCCATTACCTCCTCGAAGAATTGAGGATCTATATCGTGCAGTTCTTTTGCCACTTTGTCGGCAATGCCGAAAATCGAGGCGAACACCAAATAATCCTGCCACAGCCCCACTTCACGGGAAGTCCTCTCTCCTACAAGTGTAAAGTCGTTAAGGAATTTCTTAAAGCCGAGCAGTTTGCGGGCTTCCGCCTGGCCTTTGGGAGTGTATCTTTGCCCTTCAATCAGCGATGCTGCTTCAAGGCTGTCCCGGCCCGACTCCAAAGAGCTTTCTATCCATTTATTTACACGGCGGTAATTCCTGCGCGACCACTTGGAAAACTCTTTCTCCTGCAATATCTCATCTTTTCCGGAAGCATCTTTCATCATATCATAAAGACCTCGTGCATTGGCATCAAGGGCACCGGCCTTGCTGTCGTTAAAGGCTAAATCTATCTTTTTTTCATCTTTCTTTATTATCTGAATTGCTCCCTTATAAATCATCCTTAAAATAAGGGCGGAAGCATAGGTATTGCCAGCTTTTCCGGTTTCGCCCAAGCGTTTAAGGGTATAATTGCTCTTTTGCAAATCGCCATCATACGGCACCTCTCTGCTCCATTCCACCTTCGATGGTTTGCAACCGAGTATACGTCTTTTGTTTGCAGCAGAACCGGCTAACCCGCCGAAAACAATAAGGAAAGGAAGAGATATTAAAAAGATGTTGAGGAGTTCTTCCAAGAAATCATTCCTATCCTTTTTTTCATCCTCAAACCTGGACCCCTCAAGGGCTTTCGCAAGCACCTCTTCAAAGCCCCTGTTTCGCACGCTCGAACTATTGAAAAAGCCTTTTTCGAAGCGCAAAAGCACTATTACCGAAGATTTTCGGGAAAACGACTCGCTGCTCTTGAAAACAATATCTTCCCCATCTTTGAATGATTCCCCCTCAAAGCCGAAGCCCCAAAAACGGGTGCTGTCCGGCACATTGCTTATCCTTACCTTCACATTCTTGGGACGGCTCGAAAGACCCGGAGAAACCAATTGTAAATGCAGCATATCGGCATCGGAAAGGCTCTTTACCGCATTTGTCATGGTATAGCTCACGGTATAGACATGGTCGCCGTAACTGCCCAAGCCCCAGCAAATCTCCACGCCATCTCCGGTATAATGCAAACCGCACCTTCCGGCCTTTTTCGATATGGAGCGGTCTACATCCCATCTGCCTTCGTTTATATAGTCAAGGCCGCTTTCATCGCTCACGCTCAGATTCTCTATGGAAATGTCGCCCAAATTGTTGCGGACAAGATACCATTCGGTGCCTTCCGTAACCCTTACATCCCATACCTCGCTTATATTTGCACTGCCATCCCGCTGCAAGCTGACACTGATATCGATATTCCTGATTGCAGGGGCATCAGCAAAGGCGGCAATGCTGAAAAGCAAGGCCGCCGCAATGGCTGAAAAGCGCCTCATACCTTCATTGATGGCATGTCGGTCTTTCCTGCAGGCTCGGCCAGATAGTCCTTGGGAACGAAACGCAGAAGACCGGCGATTATGCTGTCAGGGAACTGACGCACCATTCGGTTGAACTTGGTAACAGTATCGTTGTAGGTCATACGGGCAAGACGCACCTGGTTTTCATAGGTGTTCACGCTGTCCATCGTCTTGAGGTACTGCTGGTTGGCTTTGAGTTCGGGATAACGCTCCACAACTAATTTTATCTGCCCGAAAGCTTTGCTCAAAGCATCCTCCTGCACCTGAGCTTCAGCGGCAGAGCTGCTCGGAGTTATCTCTTTGCGCTGGCCGATTACTTCCATAATGGTTTTGTACTCGTGCTCGTTGTAGCTTTTAACAAGATCAGCAAGAGCCGTGAGAGCATCCCAACGGCTGTTTTGCTGTACGCCAATCTGGCTCATGGAGTTTTTGCAAAGTTCTTCTGCGCTTACAAGTTTGCGCTGCAGGCCAATCCCCCATATCACGAGAATGGCAAGGACGGCAAGAATAATAATTGTGATTGTCATAGTATACAAAAGTACATAAAATTTTCCGTATATTTGCACCCTCGCCTTGGTGGTGGAATGGTAGACACGAGGGACTTAAAATCCCTTGGACAGAAATGTCCGTGCGGGTTCAATTCCCGCCCGAGGCACAAAAAAAGCCAGTGCAGTTTGCGCCGGCTTTTTGCGTATAATAATTGTCTTATATTCTCTACACCTTCAAAAGTAAATCAACCAAACTCCAATAATAGAAGGCTTCAGGTCTATACTTCTTGAGGCGTTTCAATTTGGG
>Ga0255340_1000993_pt1 | contig 40925 bp, 21 predicted proteins | sample wastewater_treat_7_FD_192417 | JGI IMG/M metagenome (GOLD analysis project Ga0255340, IMG submission 192417) | Wastewater microbial communities from Lulu Island WWTP, Vancouver, Canada - plant10 | ecosystem: Engineered > WWTP > Wastewater > Unclassified | place: Canada: Vancouver, British...
CAGGAGCAGGGACAGGAACAGGGGCAGGGGCAGGAACAGGAACAGGAACAGGAACAGGAACAGGAACAGGAACAGGGGCAGGAACAGGGGCAGGGGCAGGAGCAGGGGCGAGATACCGGGCAGAAAATAACAAAGCCGACTTTTTGGGTCGGCTTCGTTTATACGGAGGATTTCAGAAACGGGAAGATTCAGAAATTCAGAAGGTTCCGGAATTCAAAAGTTCAGGAATCGAAAGGTTAAGAAATCGAAGAATTCATGAATCAAAAAGTTCTGAAATCTGGAGACTTCCGGAATCGGAAACTTACTGATTAATACAGTTCGTCGCCGGGGTCACCGAAGTTGCCGGAGTCACCGAAGTTGCCGGAGTCGTTGGAATTGCTGAAATCGCGGAAGTCGTCCTCGCTTGGGGCGGGAGCATTCTCAGGTTTGCGACCGCTGAAGCGACGATCTTTACGCTCAGCATGACGGTCATCCGAAAAGCGGCTGTCGCGACGGTCTTTACCGCGGCGGTCGTCACTGCGTTGGTCATCACGACGATCGGAATTACGGCGGTCGTCACTGCGTTGGTCATCACGACGATCGGAACCGCGGCGGTCGTCACTGCGTTGGTCATCACGACGATCAGAATTACGGCGGTCCCCACCGCGACGGTCGGAATTACGACGATCAGAATTGCGACGGTCTCCGCCACGGGGCCTGCGCTCGGCAGGATCCATATAGCCTTCCGGCTTTTCAGTAAGAGCGCGCATGCTAAGGCGCATCTTTCCGTTCTTATCGTCATACTCAAGGAGCTTGACATCCACCTCATCGCCAACCTTCAATACATCCTCTACATGCTCGGTCTTGCCCCAGGCAATCTCGCTTACATGCAGCAGGCCTTCCTTGCCCGGCAGAATCTCCACAAAAGCGCCGAAGTCGAGTATGCTCACAACCTTGCCGTGATATACCTCGCCGACTTCAGGCTTTGCGCAAATGCTCTTAATCCATTCGATAGCCTTCTGCATGGCTTCCTGGTCGTTGGAAGCAATGTCCACAACGCCTTCAGTCATGTTGGTGCCCTCGATTGGAACCTCATCGATATTGATGATTGCTCCGGTCTCCTTTTGAATCGCCTGAATGGTCTCGCCTCCCTTGCCTATAACTGCACCTATGAATTCTGCAGGTATGCGGATTTCCACTATGCGCGGAACGAAAGGTTTGTAGTCCTCGCGAGGAACGGGCTGAACCTTGAGCATTTCGTCCATGATGTGCATACGGCCCTGACGTGCCTGCTCGAGCGCCTTTTCAAGCACATCATAGCTGAGGCCATCAACCTTTATATCCATCTGGGTGGCGGTAATGCCGTCTTTGGTGCCGGCAACCTTGAAGTCCATATCGCCGAGATGGTCCTCGTCTCCGAGAATATCGGTAAGGATGGCATAGCGTTCGTTGGGACGCTCCGCATCGGTGATAAGACCCATGGCAACACCTGCAACGGGCTTTTTTATCTTCACGCCTGCATCCATGAGGGCTAAGCAGCCGCCGCATACCGAGGCCATTGAAGAAGAGCCGTTGGATTCGAGAATATCGGAAACCACGCGTATTGCGTAGGGATTATTGGGAGAGGTGGGAACTACGGGATCAAGGGCGCGCATAGCCAAGTTTCCGTGACCGATTTCGCGGCGGCCGGTGGCGCGTATAGGCCTTGCTTCGCCTGTAGAGAAGGGCGGGAAGTTGTAATGCAGAACGAACTGTTGGTCGTCCTGAATCAGCACCTCATCCATTTCCTTCATATCGAGCTTGGTGCCGAGCGTAACGGTGGCAAGAGCCTGGGTTTCACCACGGGTGAAGATGGCGCTGCCATGCACGCAGGGAAGAACATCGGTTTCGCACCAGATAGGGCGGACCTCAGTGGAAGTGCGTCCGTCAAGACGGCGGCCTTCATCGAGGATAAGGTTGCGCATGGCTTCCTTTTCCACTGCTGCGTAATAACGATCTATCATCGGGGCTTTTACCTCAAGTTCCTCTTCGGGAATGCCTGCCAGGAATTCTTCCTTTATGGCCTTGAAGCCGGCCTCGCGCTCTTTCTTGGACTTGCCTGCCTTGGCGAGCTCATAGCAACGACTGTAGCAAGCGGTTTCAACCGCCTTGCGGAGGTCTTCGTCCTGCTCTTCGTGCTGATATTCACGCTTGGCTCCATCGGTTCCGAGTTCGCTCATGAGCTCTTTCTGAACGCGGCAATGCTTTTTGATTTCTTCGTGGGCAAACTTTATCGCCTCCAGCATTTCACGCTCGGAGAGCTCTTTGAGTTCGCCTTCCACCATCATAATATTTTCTTCGGTGGCGGCCACTATCATGTCGATATCGGAATTCGCCATCTCGGAGAAATTGGGGTTGATGCGCCACTCTCCGTCTATGCGGGCGATGCGAACCTCAGATATAGGGCCTCCAAAGGGGAGGTCGCTGCTTGCGAGGGCGGCAGATGCCGCCAAACCTGCAAGGGCATCAGGCTGGATGTCCTTTTCTGCGGAAAGAAGACTGATGTAGATGAATACTTCGTTATGGAAGTCTTCCGGCCACAAAGGACGTATGGGCCTGTCCACCAAGCGGGCAATAAGCACCTCGTAATCGGAGGGCCTGCTCTCTCTCTTTAAAAAACCTCCGGGGAAACGCCCTGCGGAGTAATACTTTTCTCTGTAGTCTACAGATAAGGGGAAGAAGTCCGAGCCTTCTTTTACTTCATCAGCCACAGTAACGGTGGCGAGAAGCACAGTGCCTCCCATCTTTACCACGGCGGAGCCGGCGGCCTGTTTGGCCAATTTACCGGTCTCGATTTCAATTACCCGGCCATCGGGTAAATCGATTGTTTTTCTAATAATGTTCATTTTTTTCTTTTAGCGGCGAAGGCCGAGCTCCTTGATGATGGAGCGGTAGCGCTCAATGTCAATTTCTTTAAGATAGTCGAGAATTTGACGACGCTTTCCTACGAGGCGAAGAAGAGAGCGGCGCGTTACCACGTCTTTCTTATTCTCGTTTACATGCTTGGTAAGATGTGCGATGCGATAGGTAAAAAGCGCTATCTGGCTTTCAGGAGAACCTGTGTCGGCGGCTGTTTTGCCGTACTTTTGGAAAAGCTCCTGTTTCTTTTCCGGCTTGAGATACTCTGCCATTTTGTTGTTTATTTAATTAATATTCAGGAACTTCCGAATCTCTTCGAAAGTCATCCTGCCAAAGAAGCAATGCTTGAAATCGTTCCTTCGACAGAAAGCGGGGCAAAGTTAAAAATTATTTTCGAATTCTCAAACTAAGTTTTGCGCAAGCCGGAGCAAAATCTTTCCGTCAACTTTTCAGCCTGCAACTGTCAAACCCAAGCCGGGAAGATTGTTCAGGGTTATTTTGCCGTCTATAATCTTCACGCCCTCAAAGGGGTCGTTGCTTATGAGAAGATTTCCATCGAGGTCGGCGAAATCCACTCCGGGGGATATTTGGGCGGCAGCGCTTATGGCGCAGGAAGTTTCCGTCATGCATCCGAGCATCACCTTTAGGCCGCTCGCCTTTGCGTAGGCCTTCATCTTCTCGGCCTCCAAAAGACCGCCGCACTTCATCAGCTTTATATTCACACCATTATAAAGATGGCTGATGCGCTTAAGGTCGGCAAGATTTTGCACCGCCTCATCTGCAAAAATCGGAAGGGGCGCCCTCTCGCTGAGCCAAGCCAAATCTTTAAAATTATTTTTCGGCAAAGGTTGCTCCACCAATACCACTCCCCTTTCCTTGAGGGCATACATCTCATACAGCGCCTTCATCCTGTCTTTCCAACCCTGATTTACATCCACCGCAATGGGCAGAGAACTTACGCTCCTTATCGCATCTATCATGGCAAGGTCGTTGCCCGCACCCAACTTCACCTTTAATATCTTATACTTCCCCTCCACCTCTTTGGTTTTTGCCGCCATATTTTCGGGCGTATCCATGCCTATTGTGAAAGATGTATTGGGGGTTGCGGTGGGGTCCAAACCCTTGATCCGCCAGAGAGGCTGGCCCATGAGTTTTCCGAAAAGGTCGTGCAAAGCAATGTCCACGGCCGCTTTTGCCGGAGCATCCCCATCAGAAAGCGAGTTCACGTAATCCATTATTTCAGTCAAACGGAAAGGATCGCGGAAGGAGCTCAAATCCACCTTCGAAAGAAACTTGCAGACACTGTCCACGGTATGCCCGAGATAAGGAGGCAGACTTGCCTCGCCATAACCTGTATAGCCGTCGTATTCCAAACGGACCAGCACATCGGGCGTAGTAGTCCGGGAACTGCCGGAGACCGTAAAGCTGTGTATCAAGCTGAGTTCGAAAGGCTCCCAGCTGAGTTTGAATCGGGCGCTTTCTATTGGCTGATAAGGCCTGGGGCTGCGGTCCTGCTCCTGAGCAGGAATTGTTTCAGAAGTGTCTTTAACTCTGCCGCCGCGCTTGAGCCCGCAGGCAACTGCGGCAGTACCGACCGCCAAATATGCGGCTCCACGTATAAAATCGCGTCTTTTCATTTTCCTGTTTCCATACGGCTCTCCCGAGGGAGGTCCTTGCGCTTGACTTTGCCCGCCTTGTTCCGGCGGCCATAAACCTCGCTGATATTGCTTGCGAAGTTAGTAAATTATTTAAGATGCCTGCCGCCGCCATTGCTTCTGCCTTGGCAATCCATCGTCAATTTCCTGAAAAAAACCTATAAAACATAAAATTTTTCGAACAAAGTCTTTTTTTTGAAAAATAATTTCTACCTTTGCAGTCCTAAAAAAAGGAGGTGATAAAAAACGAATGATTATTGTACCAGTAAAAGAAGGTGATAACATTGAACGCGCACTCAAGCGCTTCAAGCGTAAATTCGAAAAGACGGGAACTCTCCGCGAGCTCCGTTCGCGCAAGCATTTCGAAAAACCCTCCGTAAGTAGAAAAAAGGCAAAAGAGAAAGCCATCTATATACAGCGTCTCCGCACTGAGGAGGAGCAGTAATAGAAAACAATATTACAAAAATAACCCCTGAAAGCTGATACTTTCGGGGGTTTTTGTTAAAATGATAAAAAGAAATGACTCCTATGATCCGGCTTTCTGGATATATACATCACTGCCGTTTATATCATACTTGAGTCTCGAAGAGAATTTCATATATTCCAGCACACGCGTAATTGATTCTGTGGTGAAAGTAGCGGTAAAATGATACTTCATTATATCTTCGTCTGTCACATGAATGTTAACGCCATACCAACGTTCAAGCTGCTTAACTACGTCCGTCATAGGCGTGTTGTCAAAAATCAATTCTCCTTTCACCCATCCTGTGTTTTTATAAATGTCGGCATGCTTGATTTTGGGAAGCTTCATATCGGAAGCGCTCCTTGCATTTGAGTTGTTCACATCAATATTGATTTCCTGGTTGGGAAGAATTTTATGTTCATGATTGGATTTGTCTTCTTTTACCACTATGCTGCCCTCTATCAAGGTAACTTTTACCTTTTCATCATTTTCATATGCCGATAAATTGAAGGTGGTTCCGAGCACTTTAACCGTCACACCATTTGCTGTACGGACATTCATCGGCCAGTCGTCGTGATGCCTGACTTCAAAATAACCTTCCCCGGTAAGGAACAATTCTCTTACATCCGCCGCAAAACGTTGCGGAACAATAAGCTTGGACTCTCCGTTCAAGCGTACAATCGAACTGTCCGGCAGTACCACCAGGCTTTTTGTGCCGGCATTGGCTATATATGTAACCGAACCCTGGTGCTGTTCCTGAAGCAATTCCGTTTGCCTGCAGGCTTCGAGATATTTATCGTTGGTTTTATTGTTCGCAAAATACAGATAAATTATGCCCGCAATCAGAGGAACGAGAAGAATTGCGGCAACGCGCATCATCCCGTATACAAAGTTCTTCCTCCTATCCTGAAAGATGGTATTGGGCATGGTTGAAAATGTAAATTGAGCCTTCAAAAAAGAGAACTGTTCAAGATTCTCCGGAGACTCTTTAATCCACTCTGCTATTTGCTCAGATTCCTTTTGGTTTGCTTTTCCGAGTATATATCGGATAAGTAATTTATTGTCCATAGATTTCATCTTTTAATACACTGTTATTATCCTCATTAAAAGCCTCTAAACTGAAACGAAGCGCTTTTAATGTTATACTGATATGATATTCCACAACTTTTGTCGTGATTCCTAATTTCTTTGCAATCTCTTTGTATGTAAGACCGTCCTGCCGACTCATTTTAAAAGTCCTGACCACTTTCTCCGGCAGAGACAAATAAATTCTTTCAATGAACTCCTGCAACTCTAAGCCGATAATTTCTTGTTCCACGGAGTTTGAACTAAGGGCAAGAGTATTTATCAGATTCTCTGATTCCTGAAGAGAATTGCCCCTGCGGCGTTTTGCATTGTCCCGAAGATAATTCAGCGATTTGTTCCTGGCTATCGTATAAAGATAAGAACGGAAGTTTTTGTTCGGATCAAGCGTCTCTCTGTTCTCCCATATTGCAAGCATAGTCTCCTGAGCAAGGTCTTCCGAGTCTTGTTTATTCCTCAGATAGCTGTTAATAAAATGCACAAGGTTATTATACTCAGCCAGATATACCGATTTGAAAATCTCCTTGCTTCCGGAACGGATGGCAAGGGTGATTTCTTTCAATCTTTCTATTATTTCAATATCCGGCGGAATATACATGATATTATTTCCTGAAAGTTGTCTTCAAGCGCAGATTAACAACATCCGTACCTATATATAATTGATATGTTCCTTTTGCAGTCTCCCACCTGTCTTTATCATCATTGAATGATGCAAGTGCGGCGGCCGGAATCTCCATTTCCAAGGTTTCCGACTGACCCGGCTGAAGCAATCCGGTTTTGGAGAAGGCCTTAAGTTCAAAAGCCGGTTTGTCGAGTCCGGCTGATGGCGCACAAACATATGCCCCCACGGCCTCCTTCCCTGCCTTTTCTCCGCAATTCTTAACTGTGACAGTCACCGTCACCTTATTTTTGGATGGCCTTACTTTCAATCCCGAATATTCAAAAGAGGTATAGCTGAGGCCATGGCCGAAAGGATAGGACACTGCTATATTCTTTGTGCTGAAATATCTGTATCCGACATAAATGCCCTCATCGTAACGGGTAAAATCGTAATTGGCTCCGCTCTTGGGGCGATTGTACGGGAAATTCATTGCCGATGGAGAATCGAAATAATCGATAGGGAATGTCACTGCAAGTTTCCCCGAAGGATTCGCAACCCCGTAGAGAAGGTCATATACAGCGTTTCCGCCCTCCTGCCCCGGAAGCCAGATATTCAAAATAGCATCGGGCAGACCTTTCCAGGACTCCGTCTCAATAATGCCTGCGATATTCATTACCACCGTCACCTTCTTCCCTTGGGCATGGAATGCAGAGCAGACATCCTCAATGAGAGCCTTTTCCGTAAGCGAAAGATAATAGTCGTCTTTCAAGGGCCTGTCCTTGCCCTCTTCAGCACTCCGGCCTATGGTTATCACGGCGCAGTCGTTTCTCGATGCGGCTTTATCGATAAGCGTCTTTGAGATTTCCAATTCCGGCAACAACGGAAGACCTATATGCACCTTTATCTTTTCGTTATACTCGATGTCAGCCGAGGCAAACTGCACATATTTTGAATATAAATCGTCAATTTCGGAATCTATGCAGACGCCGGCCTTTTTGAAAGACTCGTTTATCTGAGACACATAGGGGCTGACGACAAATCCTGCGCCCGAGCCGGTATTCACCAAATCATAGGAGCGGACTCCGAATAACGCCACACTTGAGCCCTCAGGCAGAGGAAGAGTATTTTCGTTCTTCATAAGAACTGCAGTTTCGCAGGCCGCCTCCTTTGCCAAAACTGCACCTTTCGATAAATCAGGGGCTTGGGAGCTCGGCTCTTTTCCGCATCTTTCGGCAAGCTGAAGAACTCTCAGGCAGGCTGAATCCAAATCCTCTTCTTTAATGGAGCCATCCTTTACTCCCGAAACAATCGCTTCGACCTGATGGTCGTCTCCCGGCATAAAAAGGTCGTTGCCGGCGTGCAACTGTGCCGCCGTATTGTGAGGCACTATACTCCAGTCGGTCATAACCAGACCATCGAAGCCCCATTCATCCCTCAGGATTCCGGTAAGCAAACGATGCTGCTCCTGAACCGGAGAACCACCGAGACTGTTGTACGAAGACATTATAGTCCAAGGGTTTGACTCTTTTACGCAAATCTCGAATCCTTTGAGATATATTTCCCTTAAAGCTCTTTCACTGATTATAACGTCGTTATGGCCTCTGTTCGTTTCCTGATTGTTGCAAGTGAAGTGTTTGGCCGAGGCCGCCACTCCCTCGCTTTGAATACCAAGAACGTATCCCGCCGCCATCCTGCCGCTGATGAGAGGGTCTTCCGAAAAATATTCGAAATTCCTTCCGCAGAGCGGGTTCCTTATGATGTTCATTCCCGGCGCAAGCATGATATTAACATTGTAGCCCACTGCCTCATAAGCAACGGCAGCGCCGACTTTTTGCGCAAGATTCGAATCCCAGGAAGATGCCAAGGCCATATTGTCCGGAAAGGCAGTGGCTCTTTCTGCCCCTCTTCTGCTCAGTCTTACTCCGGCCGTTCCATCCGCAAGAGTCAGAGACGGCACTCCGAACTGAGGAAAAGGAACAGTTCTTCCTGCTATTCCGGCATTGGTGGGAGGAAACAAATCCCTCTTTAATCCCACAACGCATTGCGCCTTTTCTTCCAAAGACATTTTTGCAAGAATTTCTCTTGCCTGCCCTGATTTACCGTTTACAATCGGCTCTGCCGCCATTAAATTACAGACGGCCGACAAATATACAAATAGAAGCAAAATTTTTCTCATGCATTAAATACACAATTTAGATATTATAACCCTGAAATATCGCTTTTTTGTCGGGGTAAAAGTAATGATTTAGTGTATAAATATACATTAAGTGCTAAAAATAACATAAAAAACCATTAACTTTCAAATATGAATCATCTCAAAAAATTGATTGCGGTACTGTCGATTGTATTATTTTCGACTGCTTTTGCTTACGCGCAAGAGATTTCTGTAGATTACAAGAATGTCAAACTCAGCACTGTCTTTGAGGACATTCGTAGCAAATCAGGCTATAATTTCATCTACAACAACTCTTTGGTCGATGTAAATGCACTTGTTACCGTTTCCGCCAAAGGCAGCGTCCCCACGGTTCTTGACCTTGTGCTTAAGAATCTTGCCATTGATTACAAAATCGTTGACAATCAGATTATTTTAAGCCCTTCGGAGAAAACCAAAAAAGATGAGGCCGTAAAAACAAAAACCGTGGTTTCCGGATTGATAACTGATGACGACAACCTCCCCGTGGCAGGCGTCTTTGTTCAGGAAAAGGGAACACAAAATGCCGTCATGTCCGATTTGGACGGTAAATATTCGATATCCGCAACTCCGGGTTCCGTGATTTTATTTTCTTGCCTCGGCTTCAAGGAAATCGAAAAAAATGTTCCTTCTACCAACTCGAAAATAGATGTCCGGATGGCTTCCGATATCAATTATCTGGACGAAGTGGTGGTGGTCGGCTACGGCACTCAGAAAAGAGCGAATCTGACCGGTGCAGTATCCACCATCAACTTTAGTGAAGGGCTTGACTCCAGGCCTATAACATCCACCTCAACGGCTTTGGGCGGCTTGGCCCCAGGTCTTGCCGTAACCCAAACTTCCGGAAAGCCGGGCAGCGACGGTGCATCACTGCGAATACGCGGAAACACCACCCTCAACACAAACAGCCCTTTAGTGCTTGTCGACGGCGTTGAATATTCCATGGATAATGTTAACCCGCAGGATATTGAATCCATCACCGTTTTGAAAGACGCATCCTCAACCGCCATCTATGGCAGCCGCGCAGCCAACGGAGTTATTCTTGTCACCACCAAATTAGGAAAATCGGGGAAGACAAATGTTACCTATAATTGCAATATGAGTATGCAATTGCCGGATATCGGCGGCCTTGCCTATGTTACAGACTATGCGGAATCCATGAGACTGGTAAATGAGGGCTGTGACAATCTCGGTCTGCCGCATGCATATTCGGACCAAACCATTGAATTGTGGGAATACGCCAAACTGCATCCCAATGAGTTTAATGCTTATGGAGTAGAGAACAGAATAGCCTACCCGAATACAGACTGGTTTGCAGAACTTTTCCAACCCGGACTCCTGCAAAAGCATAACGTCTCGGTATCCGGAGGCAATGAAAAAGTAAGAAGCTATATATCTATAGGATACCTCGACAATCAGGGCGTAATGAGCCATCACGGTTTGGACAGCAGTACACAAAAGGTGGACCTCCGGACAAATGTCGAAGTAAACATTACCGACTGGCTGAGCGGCGGCATGAGATTTTTCGGAGAGCGCCAGGACTATGGCATGGCGAATACCGCCAGCGGATTCCAATACCTGAAAATAACAGTTCCCGGAATATATCCCGGCTCTAAAAACAAATGGGGCTATATAGCCACTGATGAGGAAAACCAGAATGCCAATAATATCTTCAAGAATATGGCGGACAGGGATGGAAAGGACTATAATTACAGGGCCTCGGCAACAGCCTATCTCAAAGCTAAAATCCTTGAGAGTCTCAACTTTGAAGTTAATTTAAATCATAACACCAACTTCGGATATGTACACGAGTATTCCGTGTCCAACAATACTTGGAACTATGTGACAAATACTCTTCAGGCCGATACCCCGCTCACTACCGCCTACAACAAAATAAGCATTTCCAACAGTTACAGGACAAACGGAGAGGCAATTTTGAGGTATGGCGACACCTTCGGCAAACACGAAGTAGCTGCATTGGGCGGATTTTCTGCCAGTCACCATATCGCCCCGTTCCATTCCGTGAGCAAACAGGGCAAGAGCGATTGGGGCATAACCGAAATGTCGGCTTACACCACCCTTTTAGGGTCCGACAGCGGCAATTCCGACTGGGGGCTGCTTTCGGGTTTCGGCAGAATCAATTATGCTTACGACAGCAAATACTTGTTTGAAGCAAATCTCAGGTACGATGGTTCCTCACGTTTTTCACCTGAATCCCGATGGGGTCTTTTCCCTTCATTTTCGGCAGGTTGGAGAATCGGCGAGGAAAGGTGGATGCAGAGTACAAAATCCTGGCTTGATGAACTCAAGCTTCGTGCATCCTGGGGTGTTGCAGGAAACAACAACTCCGGCAACTATGCCTGGCAGAGCACCTTCTCGAGCGTAAATGTTGTTTCCGGCGGAGCAGAAACCCCCGGCTTAATCGTCACCGCTCTCGGCAACAGGAACCTTGAATGGGAGACAACCAAAACCGCCGATATAGGACTTGATTTCGCATTCTTGAATTCCCGCCTTACCGGAGAAATTGACGGCTATGTGAGGAACACCACCGGAATTCTCTTCCGTCCTTCCATATATATGACAATGGGTGATGTAGCCTCTCCTTACGAAAACCTCGCATCGGTGCAGAACAAGGGCCTCGAATTGGGCATTAAATGGCGCGACGGCATAGGCAATGATTTCAGTTATTCGATCGGCCTCAACCTTGCATACAACATTACCACCGTTCTTAAATACAAAGGAAAGTTGATTAAAGAATGGACTACGGACGAAGACGGCAACAAAATATATATAAACAATATGGCGGATGTCGCTCAAAGCGGATTCGGCGGTTATATTCTGGACGGCCACATTCTCGGAGACCAATATCTTTATCAGTTATACAGAGGTACGGGAAAAGGCTATTCGGGCGAGGGAGAGGTAGATATAAATGCCGGCCCTGTGGATGGCATGATAAGAACAGAGGAGGATATGCAATGGGTAATAGCAATGATAACGTCCGGTTACACATTCCGAGGCGGTCAGCCCATTTCGAAAAACACTTTTTATTATGGTGACTTCATATACGCCGACCTGGATGGGGATGGAGATTATGGAGATGATGATGACCGCAAATTCACAGGACACAGCAACACCCCGAAATACACTATGGGCTTGAATCTCGGCTGCAGATGGAAGAGCTTTGACTTCTCTGCTTTGCTGACAGGCGCTTTCGATTTCTACCTTAACTGGAACACCAGTGTCTATAATACCTCTTTGGTAAATCTTGCGCAGTCTATCTCCCGCAGAATTGCTGACGACCACTATTTCTACAATCCAACGGGAGACCCCGCCGAGAATAATATCAATGGCACTTACCCAAGATTGACTTTCAATAAAAGCTTCAATGACGAGCTTTCCGACTTCTACCACTATCGCGGAGATTATGTAAAGTTGAAGAGCATACAATTGGGATACTCTCTTCCAAAAGAGTTTGCAGAGAAGATAAAGACAGATGCGCTCAGAATTTTTATTTCGGGAGAAAATCTGTTTACAATAACCGGATACCCCGGCCTTGACCCCGAAATAGGCACAAGCGTAGGTTATCCGCTTATGAGAACAATTTGCGGAGGCATTCAGTTGACTTTCTAAAATACAGGAAATATGAAAAAGTACTTTATATATTTTATTTTAAGCTTGGTTTTATACTCTTGCACCGGCCTTCTGGACACAAATCCGAGGAACCAAATCACAGACGGCAATATGTGGAAAACCGCATCTCTGTCAAAGGCGGGCATGGATGGCCTTATGTATCCTTTTATGAGAAGGACCGACCGCATAAATCCGGTGATTGAATACAGTGGAAGAGTAGGACTCAACCGCATAGGAATCGAGGGCATGGGATACACCAGCGTGCTTGACGGAAATGTGGATTTTCTTAAGAGCGCTACAAAGTATGCGTCCGGTCCGGAAAATACCGCGGAATGGAAAAGCATGTTCACCGTCATTCAGGCATGTAATAAAGCCATTACGCGGCTTAAAAAAGAGGTTGTCGGCGAAAAGCTTTATAATCAGTATATCTGCGAAGCCAGAATGATTAGAGCATACTGTTACAGTAGACTGAATATGGTGTTCGGAATGGTGCCGATTTACCTTGAAGAAGTCAACAACGAGGATTGCACGAAAACGCAGAGCAGCTGGGACGAGGTATGGGACATGGTGATAAAGGAATGCACTGCATGTTTGGAAAATCCTGACTTCCAAACAAACAATTTTACCGGGGAAAGACTTTACAAACCATCCAAGGGCATGGCGTATGCCGTGCGGGGCAACGCTTATATGTGGCTCGCAGCCAATATGAATTCCGAAATCGGAGAAGGAGGCGAAAACATATCGGATGCCGAAGTAAAAGCATATTACACTCTTGCCGCCGCAGATTTCGCCAAAGTGAAAGAATGCGGTTTCGGCCTGTGGGCAGGCAAGTGGGAGGACCTCTTTCTTACCGCCAACGAGCATAATTCAGAAATGATATTTCCTCTCGAATTCGGCGAAACATTCGGATATACATCGACTTGGAATTGGATTATAGGCAGCAGGACAAATCTGAATGCCTGGAACAGAATTGTGCCGAACACCGATTTTGTGGATGATTTCCAATGGGCGGACGGCAGTGAATTCGATTGGGCTCAGATATTCCCCGATTGGAACACCCTAAAAGATTACCAAAGAGAGGTATTCTTCTTGAGAGACAGCCTGGAAACCTTCCACAATATCTTTGTCTCCGCTCCGGTGGATGAAAAGGGGAATAAAATAGCTCCGGAAAAGGTCATTACCATGGAGGCCCAAAGAGAAAAGGTGATAGGCAGAGTCGGACAGGATATATACGACACTTATTATATAGATTTGGGTAATGAGGCAAAGCTCAGAACGGCTTATGACACACGCGACCCCCGTTTGGACAAGATGGTAATCACCCCATACAAGCAATACCGCCTGTTTTTTGCGGATACCCCTCTGATGTATCAGTTGAGATGGCCGAGATTCAAGCGGCAGGACGATGTTGAAGATTCCGACATCTGGCTGGAATTATCAGCCAATATGGTTTACTCCTGGTACAAATATCTTGTTACGGATGGAAGTGTTCTAACCCGTGGAATGGACTCCACAGACTGGCCCATTATCAGATATACTCAGATTCAGCTGATGTGGGCCGAGGCTCTGGTACAGACCGGCAAAACTGCGGAAGCGCTGGTGCTGCTCAACGAAATCCGAAGCCGCGCCGGAATGCCCGATGTTACCAGCACAGACCCGGCAACAGTGATGAAAGAAATTCAATACGAAACCCGTGTAGAGCTGGCTCAGGAAGGCAAAGACTTCTTCAACGAAATCCGCTGGGGAACATATTATGAGTATAAATTCCAGAGTAAGAAACTCTATGGTATTGCATCCTGCTGGGGACAAATCGGCTGGAAATCCGGATACTATTATGTAAATGGAATGTGGCCTCTCAGCGCACCTCTTTCAGAGGTAGTAAAGAATACAAACCTCAAGAGGCGTTCGAAAGGCTGGGCATATTAAGCTGCTCTATCTTTATTGCCGGAGAGGCGGAAGAATCATACCAACGTATTTCTACTTTCTTCTTTTCTCCCGGCATCAAAGAAAAATAATTATCGGAATATTCCACGGGAAGGATTTGCTTTCCGTGGATATTTTTCAGCACCACCCTGACAAGAACGGCAGGCACATCGCTTACATTCTCAAGAGTCAGACGGGCGGTGCGGTCGCTGAACTTGATGCTCTTCTTAAACTTTGCGACAGGCAGACTGCGTACCGCACGCAAATTGCCGGGCTCTTGTCCGAGCATATAAAAATTCTCGGAAAGGACTTCCCCTTCAGGACCGCTGAGACTGAGCTTGATGTAATAAACCGGCTCGCCGGCAGGCTTTTCCACATCAAAACAAGGTATGGCGGAGTCATTCGCGCTCGAAAACTCTTTTACTTGGGTGGAGAGCAAATTGCCCCTCAGGCCATATATGTCCGTTTTGGCAATAAGCCTGTCATGGTCGCCGCTGCAAAGATTCACCAACTCTACCTGCCGCGTGGCTGCATTATACTGGATATGCAGCATTTCATTGGCTTTTTTACAACCGAAGAACGCTCCGGTAGGTTCAAAGAAATAGTCGTAGGTGTTCCATACCAAAGACGGCCAGGCCGGATGAGACATCCATAGCAGCATCCCCATTCCGCCTGACGAATTGGAGGACTCAAAGATAGCCCTGTATCCCTCATAATTCAACCATTGGGCAAGATAGCAGAATTCTTCCGCCGAATGGATTTCACCGAACGCATCCTCAAGAATTTTATTGTATTTCACTGCATTCTGAGCTCCGACCTCCGTAAAATCATGCTTGCCCCACATCTCTCCCTGAGGCCATAAATCTTCTTCCGGCATCATCCTGCGCAGGCCTTCTATTGTAGGCACATTAGGCATTCCCCTCTCGGAATGGAACTTGCCGCTCTGAGCGCTGAAATAATACTCGCTTGTCCTGGCATCATAAGGCCCCCTTCCGCTTACGGGACCATCGGCGGAGCTCGATATATACAGCATTTCCGGATGCAAGACCTCCACAACCTCTGTCCGCAAAGATTTATCCAGCGATTCAGGAGGATAGCCCTCATTGCGCCCGCAATACATCAAAATGCAGGGGTGACGGCGGATTTTTGAAACATAATCCTTGGCATTTGCTATAAACATCGCTTCATCATCGGGATTCGGGCCGTCCCCGGGATTGGCAAGCCAGAAGTCCTGCCATACCATAATTCCGTTCTTGTCGCAGGCATCATAGAATTCCTTGTCTCCGATTTGCCCCACCCAATTGCGAATGATATTCATATTCATCAAGCGGTGATAACGTACAGCGGTTTCGTATTGCTCCTTGCTATAATATAGATTTTGCTGTGAGAAGCCCCAGTTCCCGCCATTGGGAATGAATCTGCGGCCATTGACATAGAGTTTAAGAACATCGTTTTCGAGGCTCCATTTCACCTCTCGGACTCCTGCCTTGAAGTGCAGGGAGTCCGAGAACTCTCCTCCGGTTTTTATTATAAAGCCGGCATCATAGAGATTGGGCTCTCCATATCCGTTGGGCCACCACAGATTCACGGAAACGTCTTTGAGCTGCGGGAATTCCTGCGGCGAAAAGCTCACAAGACCGCTCCCTTCAACGATTTTGGAGAAGCGTATGTCTCCAATCCAGCCTTCCAGCTCTACTTTCTCTTCCGAATCATTCCTGACCATCACCGAGGCCTTGATGCTGGCACGGCCGTCCCCGCCTATGCTCGAAACCAAAAGCGGGTCGGACAATTCAGCAGCCCCTTTCTCCACCAAGCTCACATCATTCCAAATACCGCAATTGCGGCCTCTAACCGTTGTTATCCAATCCCAGCCGATGCTGGCATGGAAGGTGGGATTATCGGCACCCAATATTCCGCCGTTGTATCCTGTCCAATGAGATGTCTTCTCTTTTACGGCTCCCGGATTGGCATTCCGTTTAACCAGCACGGCAAGAGCATTGCGCCCTGTTTTTATAAGAGGGGTTACATCCTCGTGAGCGCGAATGAACGCCCCGTTGATGTCATCGAGGCGGTGCCCGTTGAAATACACCTCCGCCTTCCAATTGATGCCGTCAAAATCAATGTAATACTTTTTGCCCTCGGTTTTTCCGGCAAAATCAAATTCTTTCCTATACCAGAAATCGCTGTTGAAGAAAGATTCCGAAATCTGTGCTATATTGTCTCCGAAATCCGGGTCAGGCACTGCGCCTGCCAGAACATAACTCATAAGCGTGGTTGCGGGAACAGTCGCAGGGAACCATTCGCTGTCATCAAATCCCACCGCAGACAATTCTTCTCCGACGGCGGACACCTCCGAGGCCCGGCAAAGTTTCCAGCCGCCCTCCTCGGTCTTCTCTGTCTTCTTCCGCCCGAACACCTCAAGTTCAGTCATGGAAAATCTTTCCCCGTCCGGAGCCCCCTTCATCAAAACCCTTACATAACGGCATCGGCAATTATATTCAATGGAATCTTCTGCAAGCGAGCCGATTGTTTTCCATCGCTGTCCGTTTTTCGACACTTGGACGGCGGCCTCCGCAGGCCTGGAAATCCAATGCAATTTTACACCGCGGATTTTCTGCACCGAGCCAAGGTCCGCCATCACCCATTCATCCTCACAACCTTCGCTCATCCAAACGCTCCTGAAATGCTCGGACGGCAGAAGTCCGTTCAACTTGACGCCGCCATTATAAAACTCGACGCTCTTGACCCTCCACCTGCCCTCATGAGGGAATGTAAGGGAAATCCTCAAACCGCCGTTTGCGGCATTGCGCTCAACGGGAACAGTCGTTGTGAAGTTCTCCCCTCCTCTGCCGTGTTTCAAAGCCTGCTGGTAAAGCACCACGGCTTCATCGGCATTGACCTCATATCCGTGAAAGATATACTCCAGCCAACCGTCTGTGCCGTTCAATATATTGCGTGACATCACATCTCCGTTGAGCGTATTCTCACGCTCCACGCGGCCGACAGGTCCCTCTGATGAATTGAGTTCAAGGAATACGGGCCCGCGATAATCCACTATGCCGTCGGTGAGCAATTGTGCGGTGAGATTATGGTCGTAAGAAGATGAAGCTGAAGATGTTCTGTTAAGGGCGACATTTGAAACGGGCTCTTTCGAACACGCTGCTGCAGCGGCAAGAAAAATGGCTATTTTAAGGAGTCTCATAATTCGAATACACGAATATAAATAAATCCCCCGAAAAGCGTAAGGATTTTTCAGGGAACTGAGGAATTATTGTGTATTATTATTTGTATGCTGTATTTGTATATACATTAAAAATATCAATAACATCTTATTTATTATGAAAAAAGATTACATTTCGCCTGAGTTGGCAATCTGGAAAATGACAAGCTCAGTGAACATTATGCAGCTTTCAGGAACTGCAACAGCGCCGGGTGTCGGTGAGGATTCCGGTGACGTAAATTTCCAAAATTATTAATGTCCAACACGAAAAAACGATTTATCATGAAAAAAGTCATAGCACTATTAGCCCTCTCGGCAATAATTTTTTCCTGCAGCAAGCAGGAGGAGCAGTTGGAAGTGAATGAAGACGGCAAGCAAATCATCACCGCCACAGTCAATGTAGCAACAAAAGTAGCCTATTCGGAAAATACTCCGGGCGGAGGCGCCGGTCTTGGTTCGGTTTGGGAAGAAGGAGACTCCTTCAAGGCCATTCAAGACGGCGCGAAGGTTGTAACATTCAATCTCGTTTCCGGCGCCGGTTCAACTTCCGCCACTTTTCAAGCAACAACAGAAGGAGCAACATCGTCAACCGCATGGGTGGCGGTTCTTGGCAACGGAGCAAGGACATCAGCATCGGGCGATCATATCGAATGCCCCTATAAACTGCAGTCCGGCACATTGGCGGGGCTCAGCAATTTCAATTATGTGAAAGCCAACGGCTCAGGCCTTACCCCCAACTTTGATTTCGAAAACGGGGAGAAGCTCTCTTATATTATGAGAATAAAAATGCCCGCCGGAATCAAATACATCGAATTCACTCCAAGCGCCTGGGGCAAAGTCACCGCAGGCGAAGTGACGAACGTGTGGTACAATGGCAGCGACCAGAATGATTATACAGTAGATAACTTCGCAAGCATCACTTTAGACAGCCCTACTACAGAAGGCCAAATAATCTATCTTGCAATTCCCCCCATCAACTACGACCGGAATCTCAGCACATACGCTAGCGGCGAGCAGAACGGCAATCTCAAGGCGGCTATAGTAATAACTATTATGAATGATGTTTCCGCCAATGCGACCAAATCTCTCGGAGCCATTTTAGAGACGGACATGACCGGCAAGGGAGGACTTATCGGCACTTTCGATATGAGCACAAAACCGCTTCTTGACAGACCGAAACCCTCGGATGCCGTTACTTTCAACACAACGAACGTTTCAGTAGAGTACTCCGGAAGGAAACAGGCGGCAAGTAATTTGTCAACACACTGGGCGCCATTTAACCTTGGAGCAAGCAAAAGCTCAGAAAAAGGCGGATATTACTCTTATGGGGAGTCATTCTCCAAAGCTACGCCTGCTGATTTCACTTTCGTGAAATATACGATGCGTCACAATCCTAAGGGAGGAACTTTTCGTGATGATGTTATGACACCTGTTGCGACCAAAGTAGTGAATAATGCAGACAATGGAGAATGGTATACCGTAGCTTCATCGAGATACGATGCTGCAAGAGTAAACTGGGGCAAGGATTGGAGAATGCCTCGAATAGTTGAAGCTTTAGGCTTGGCCACCAAATTTACAAAAACACAAACAAATGTGGATGGACAAGCCGGTATTAAAGTCACCTATAACACAAATGAATTATTCTTCCCCTTTTCGGGATACTATAAAGAGGGAACAGCATCAGATCAGGATTATGTTGAGTTTTGGACAGCGGACAAAATCAACCGCACATATAACGAAGCCGGATGGAACCAGGCTTACTGCGGTTGGTTTAACGCAGGTTCTGGTGGCACTGGCATGAGAGTTAATCATTATTACGGATTGGTTATTCGTCCGGTTCTCGCTTCATCTGTAATCGAGTAATCTCTGAATGAACTGCAGAATCTCGTTGCTTATATTTTTACTGATTTGTGTGAACATTTGTGCCTCGGCGCAAATGTTCACATTGTCTTCTCCCAACGGCTCCATTACAGCTGCATTCAATTTGGATGAAGGAGGGACACCCACATATCAAATGTCCGCATTCGGCACTCCGATAATCAATAAATCAAAACTCGGATTTTTAATGCGAGGGGAAACCCGCCCCACCGCACGTTCAATATCGGATGAAGGCATAGTAAAATACGACAAAAGGCCTCCTTTCTCTCTGTATAATGGGCTGAGCCTTGCGGGAGAAGTCGAGCGGGAGTCCTTTCAAGAGGTATGGAGCCCTGTATGGGGTGAAGAGTCCGAAATAGAGAACAAGTACAACTCTCTGCTGATACCTCTTAAAGGGGATAACGGCAAGGCCAAAATGAATATAAGATTCCGACTTTTCGACACCGGACTTGCTTTCCGTTATGAATTCCCCGAGGAGCAGGAGCGCAGTTATATCTGCGTAATTGAAGAGATGACCGAATTCAATATGGCGGGCGATTGCGAATCATGGTGGATTCCCGGAGATTTCGACTCTCAGGAATATGATTATTCCCATTGCAAATTATCTGAAATCTCCTCCAAATTTGTTCAGGGACTCCGCCCTCATAAGGCCTCCATCTTGTTCAGCACAAGCGGAATTCAAACCCCTCTGCTGCTTAAGACTCCGGAAGGTCTCTATGTGAATATTCACGAAGCGGCTCTTATAGACTTCCCCTGCATGTATCTTGAGGCGGATTGCGCCAATCACAGCCTGCGCTCTTATCTGACACCCGACGGCGAAGGTTATAAAGGGCGCATTCAGACCCCTTTCTGCACCCCGTGGCGTTCAATTGAGGTAAGTGAAAAAGCAACAGAGATGCTCGCTTCGCGACAGATATTGAATCTCAACGAGCCCTGTGTTCTTGATGACGTCACTTGGATTCGTCCTGTAAAGTATATAGGCGTATGGTGGGAGATGATAGCCGGAGCAAGCAAATGGTCATATACAGATGATTTTAAATCGGTAAGACTCGGACAGACCGATTATGCCGGGGCAAAACCTCACGGCAAACACGGAGCCACCAACGAGAATGTCCGTAAATACATCGATTTCGCAGCCGACAATGGCTTTGACGCTGTTCTCGTGGAAGGATGGAATATCGGCTGGGAGGATTGGTACGGCTGCAACAAAGAATATGTCTTTGATTTCGTAACCCCCTACCCCGATTTTGATATCAAAGCTCTTAATGAATACGCCCATTCGCGAGGGGTTAAATTGATGATGCATCACGAAACCTCATCCAGTCCGAGAAATTACGAGCGTCATCTCAAAGCGGCATATGAACTCATGAACCGCTATGGTTATGACTGCGTAAAATCCGGATATGTCGGAGATATTCTCCCTGAAGGCATGAATCACTCCAATCAATGGATGGTGAATCATTACCTGTATTGTATAAAAGAGGCCGCCAAGCATCGTATAATGGTTAATGCTCACGAGGCGGTACGTCCGACAGGCCTCTGCCGCACATGGCCGAATCTCATATGCAATGAATCGGCATTAGGTTCGGAATATCATGCGATAGGAGGCATAGAACCGGGACACACCGCTATTCTGCCGTTTACGAGACTCAAAGGAGGCCCTATGGACTACACGCCCGGATTGTTTGAACAGGACCTGAAAAGTTGGTGCGGAAATGACAATTGGGTGAATTCTACGATTTGCGGCCAGCTCGCGCTGTATGTCACCATGTCTTCTCCGCTTCAGATGGCGGCGGATACACCCGAACACTATTCAAAGCATATGGATGCTTTCCAATTCATCAAAGACGTAGCCCTCGACTGGAAAGAGAGCAGATATCTTTTTGCCGAGCCCGGCCGGTATATCATTGTCGCCCGTAAGGCGAAAGATTCAGGCAGATGGTTTATAGGAGGCGTAACCGATGGTCAGGCGCGTGAGTTCGACATACCTCTCGATTACATTGGCGAGGGCAAACACACAGCCAAAATTTATGCCGACGGACCGAATGCTCATTATCGCACTAATGCCAAATCATACACGATAAGTGAAAAGGAGGTCACTGCCCGCAGCAGCATCAAAGTCAGAATGGCTCCGGGAGGAGGCTTTGCAATCTCAATAAACTGATTTAAGAATAAAACACACTTTAACAATCAATATCAATCATGAAAAAAATTCTAACATTATTCGCCATTTTCGCTCTTGCGCTCGCATGCGATAAAATAGGAAAAGAGCCGGAGAAGCCGGATGTTCCGGATGTTCCCGAAGAAACCGATTTGATAATCACCGCTACGGCCATCACGCCTGGCAACACGACCTGGCAGGCAGGCAATACATTCATTGCGCTTCTGGACGGCAAGAAGGAAGTCGAGTTTACTCTGAAATCCGGTGAAGGCCAAACAGAAGGCGTATTCGAGGCCAAGTTGGAAAAAGACGGGGCCGCAGACACCACCAAATGGTTCGCATTCCTTGGCAAAGGGGAAAAAGTAGTTAAAGAAGCAGATGACCCCGAAGGCACCAAGGCAAAAAGCAAAGGGACTATTACAATACCCGACCCTGACTACGAATTTCATTGCTCGTTTATGGGACAGGAAGGATGCCTTGGAAAAATCAATAATTTCAACTTCTCAAAAGCCAAAGGAGACGGTCTGACACCTGTTTTCGATTTCAGCCAGGGCGAGAAACTCACATATATTCTCGAAGTTATAGTTCCGGCAGGCATCAAGTGCATAGAATACACTCCTTCTGCATCTTATGTGGTGGATACCTCCGAAGTCAGCACCATGCACTGGTTCAACAAGAATGACGAAAACGATTATTCTGCCAAAAACACCTCAACCATCACTTTTGAAACCCCGTCAAAGGCAGGAGATGTGGTTTATATTGCTGTTCCCGCCATTAATTACAGCCGGACACTCGACACATTCAATAACGGCAAGCAAAACGGCAACCTCAAGGCGGCTGTCGTTATAACCATTATGAATGATGTTTCGGACGAGGCCACAAAATCCATAGGAACTGTGTTTGAAGAGAATCTAATCGATAAGGGAGGAGAAAAGGGCTCTGTCGATTTGTCGGAAAGCGTGCTTCTCGACAGACCGAAACCCTCGGAGGCCCTTACCTTTACCGCTGCGAATATTTCATTCGTGCATCCCTCAAGGAAACAGACGGCAAGTTCTTTGACGACAAAATGGGCGCCATTTAACCTCGGAGCAAGCAAAAATTCCGAAAAAGGCGGATATTACTCTTTCGGGGAGTCATTCTCCAAAGCGACACCGGAAGAGTTCACTTTCGTGAATTATACTATGCGTCACAAGCCGAATGGAAAGGATAATTATGATGACGTTATGACAGGGGGACCTTCCAAAGTGGTGGATAATGCAGATAATGGAGATTGGTGGACCGTTGCTTCATCGAGATATGATGCTGCAAGAGTAAATTGGGGCTCGGCTTGGAGAATGCCTCGAATGGTTGAAGCAAAGGCTTTGATTGATGAGACGACAATTACAAGAGAAAACGCAACTGTTGATGGACAAACCGGCATCAAGTTTACCAATAGCGGAAATGAATTATTCTTCCCTCATTCCGGATTCTTTAAAGAAGGAGATGCTAAAGAACAGGATTATGTTGAGTTTTGGACAGCGGACAAAATCAACCGCTCGCATTCCGATGCCGGATGGAACCAGGCTTATGGATTCTGGCTGAAGCTCAATGCCGATAACACCGTTAATGGAGGTGGTATAGACAGATTTTCTCATTATTGCGGATTGTGTGTCCGAGCAGTTCTCGTTTCATCCGTAATCGAATAAGCATAGCATAATCGATGAAAAAAATCAGTCTGCCGACCATATTACTAGTTTTATTGATTTGCACAACTGTTGCTAATGCGACAGATGTCGGCAGGCTGCGTACAGAACACTTGGAATCGCCTCTTGGCATAGACAATCCTGCACCGCGCTTATCGTGGCGCTTGGAGGACTCCCGCCAAGGGGCGTTCCAGCGTTCATATCAAATACAAGTATCCTCAGACTCTCTGCATTTTACAGAGAATTTAGTTTGGGATTCGGGAAAAACATATTCCGATGCGGTGCTTGAAACTTACGCCGGTCAAGCGCTTGAGCCATTCAAGAAGTATTGGTGGAAAGTTGTTTGTGAAGACAAAGACGGACTTGCTATTGAATCTCCTCTTGCATTCTTCGAGACCGGAATGATGAGCCAAAACAATTGGAAGGGATATTGGATATCAGATGATAAAGATGAATATCACAAGCCCTCTCCATGCTTCCGTAAGGAATTCACTGTACGGGGAGCCGTCAAGGAGGCCCGCGCATATATTACAGCGGCCGGCCTTTACGAATTGCAAATCAATGGAGTGAAAGTCGGAGACCGTGTGCTTGACCCTGCATTCACAAGATTCGACCGGCGCATTCTCTATTCCACTTATGATATAAGCGGGCTTATCAATGCCGGAGACAATGCCGTAGGGGTGGAGCTCGGCAACGCTTGGTATAATCATCAGCCGGCCACTACCTGGGATTTCGACAAGGCCGCCTGGAGGGCAAGACCATCTTTCTGTATGGATATAAGGATTCGATATGCCGACGGAAGCGAAGAATCGGTATCCACCGACAACAGCTGGAAGACCTCCTCTGACGGCCCTCTGATATACAATAATATTTACACCGGCGAGCATTATGATGCAAGAAGAATACGGCAAGGCTGGTCGAAAGCCGGATATGATGACTCTCTCTGGTCTTCCGCCATCTTAAAGAGTTGCCCCTCTGCCGTCATCTCTTCTCAGGCAATGACTCCTATTAGGGAAGGCAGGGAAATCGAGCCTGTCGGAATCAATAAAATACGGCCCAACAGATGGGTGTTCGACTTCGGAACCAATATCGCAGGCAATGTACACCTCAGAATAAAGGGCGATAAAGGCGCTGTCATCAGTCTGAAATACGCGGAACGCCTTGACTCTGACGGACGGGCGGACCAGTCGAACATTGATGTTTATTATTTCGGCGACAAAAAGAACGAGCCTTTTCAAACAGACATTATAACTCTTAGCGGCGGAGAGGATGAATTCATTCCTAAATTCAGTTACAAAGGCTTCAGATACGTGGAGATTAATACAAGCGTTCCCATCGAATTTACAGCCGGTAATTTGAAAGCTGTGACCGTAAACAGCGATGTGCCTCAATCAGGAAAGCTTTCCTGCTCGTCCGAACTGATTAATTCAATTCACAAGGCCGCCAGGAATTCATATCTTTCCAACCTGATGGGTTATCCCACCGACTGCCCTCAAAGAGAAAAAAACGGCTGGACGGGAGATGCCCATATTGCAATACAGACGGGCCTTTATAATTTTGATGCAATCACAGTTTACGAAAAATGGCTCGCTGACCATAGGGATGAGCAACAGCCGAACGGAGTGCTGCCGGACATTATACCGACCTGCGGCTGGGGATATTGGGATACCGCCGGAAACGGCAACGGTCTTGATTGGACCAGCACGATTGCGCTGATTCCCTGGAACCTTTATCTTTTCTACGGTGATGCCAAGCCCCTTCACGACTGTTACGACAATATCCGGCGCTATGTGGATTATGCGCTCACAACCTGCAGGGACGGGCTCACATCCTGGGGACGCGGAGACTGGGTGCCCGTAAGCAAGCGTTCCGATAAAACACTTATACAGTCTTGCTTCCTGTATAATAACCTCATAATCCTTTGCAAGGCCGCAGAGATGTTCGGCTATGCTGAGGATGCCGCAAAATATTCTCAAATAGCGGCGGTTACAAAGGATGCCATCAATTCCAAATTCCTGAACAAGGAAACAGGCGTTTATGCCGAGGGCATGCAAACAGATCAAAGCGTTCCGCTGACTATGGGGGTGGTGCCCGAGGAGTATAAAACCGCAGTTGTGGAAGCGCTTGTAAAGAGGGTTGCGGAAGACAATTATCATGTCAATGCCGGAGTGCACGGCGCAAAGGCGGTACTCAATGCTTTAAGCGAAAACGGCCGCTCGGATTTGGCATACAGAATCGCTTCGCAAAAGGATTATCCTTCATGGGGCTGGTGGATAGAGAATGGCCGCACAGCTTTGGTGGAGAATTGGAAAACAGATGCGCCCCGCGACAATTCCGACAATCATATAATGTTCGGAGATATTGCGGCATGGTTCTACAGGAGCTTGGGAGGTATTAACCCCGACCCTCAGAATCCGGGATTCAAACATATAATCCTAAGACCGTTCTTTCCTAAAGATTTGAGCCGTTTCGAGTGCTCGTATGATTCTCTTTACGGAATTATCTCCTCAAGCTGGCAGTGGCGCGGAAGGAATATCGAATATAAAGTCACGATTCCCTGCAGCTGCTCCGCCACTCTGATACATCCGGACGGCAGCAGCGAGAAACTTTCCTCCGGAAGCTACAAGTTTATCTTCAAACGATAACTTCCTTTATCTTCAATGCGATTTGCCTTGAGGGTGATACGATAAAGAGTATCGCCGAAAGCCTTGCTTATTCCTGTCCCTGCGAGCGGAATCGCTTCGATACGGGCTTTGAAAGTCCCGAAATCGTAATTGAGACTGAGTCCGGCATTCAGCTTGATTTTGCCTTGGCTCAAGATAAGCGGCTCTCCGGCAACAAGGAAATTAAGCTCATTGGGCTTGGATGCTCCTGAAATCTCGAAACTGTCATTAATCTCAAGTTCTCCGTTTTTGGCAAGCTTGTAAGTACGCTTCCAAAATTTCACATTTGCCGAATCGGGATAAGCGCCTGCAATATCCGCAGTAAAGGTTCTTGTCTTCTTGTCCGCTTTGGTTCCGACCGCTTTGTATTCACTCCCATATGCTTGAGCACATCCGTTCACTTGAGGCAGATTATGGTAGTCGCTGCTCATATTCCAGATTTTGTAGCGCAGGGTATTGTCGAAGGTACTCTTGTTATAAGTGCCCGACCCCGCATCCACCAGAACAGGCTGCGAATCATAGAAATATATGCAGGAGCCCACATCATTATGATTGTGACGCTCTTTGTTATGGCCTCCCTTGGCTGCCAGATAGCCTTTGCCGGAACGGATATACAAGAGTTCCGTATTCGGATATGATACAAAATCGTAGGGTTTGAATCCGCTGTCTTTTATATCCTTAATCTCCAAGGCGGCTTTCAGGTTTTCCATAGATACATAGAAAATAGACCAATCGGCTCCAATGGGATTATACTTGTTCCTGGCATTGTAATTCACGGCATAATCCATCATCACCTTGCTGCCCACCGCCTTTCCGTAACGATAAATAGCTGCAATTCCGGGAGAGGTTGTGGGCTTTGCATCGGCAAAGTTGGCCTGCCATTTCCCGCTTATATTTGCATTGACTATGTATTCGCCGAATTTCCTGATGAGCGGCTCGTTCCAGACCGTAAGCTTCCCTCCGGTAATCATCTCCAAGCATTGCAGATAGTTCAGGAGATTCCCCGCCGATTTGTACCAATATAAAGTCCCCTCATCGCAGGCTCCGTCCGGCATCAGACTGGATATATATTTATCGACCGAGCGCATGGACTTGTCTATAAAGGCGCAAAGCGCATCGCGGTCATTCTCTATGAGCATAAAGCATAGAATCGCATTGGAGTTGCACCAGGGATTCCAATTATTGGGAGTTATGTTCGGACGGAAACCCATCCAATCGAAATCGTCTCTCTGCATATATGGTTCAAGCTCGCGGCGGCGGATTTCGTATTCCAAACGGGAGGAGATGGCAGGGTCGTGGAGGTCGAATTCTTTATGGAAAAAATAATAGGCCCAGGATAGCATTTGAGCATGATCTCCCTGAAACAGAGTCAATATATTTTCTCTATAATCGGGTATGGGGCTCTTTACCTTCTGAAACTTGTAAAGATGGTCCGAGACCGCCCAAGAAGTGCTTTCGCAAAAATGGAAGACTCCGTTCATGATGTCATCAATAAAGCGGCCTTTGCCTTCGGCAAGTTCCGCCACCATCAAAGAACTCAGCGCCTCGGTATTCTTTGCCATTCTGTCTTCCTGAGCATGTCTGTTGCCGGACCTGTTATATTCCAAATAATCCGTTGCCCTGAGAACCAGCCAATCAAAATCAAGATGTTTCTCTCCGAGCGCAATTAATTGAGGCTTGTATTCGCCGAGCATCGCGTCCCATCCGGCTCTGTCGGAATATGACGGATAAGGCACCCACTTTTGGTTCATCACCAAAGACTCTTTCAAATCACATTTTGAGGCAGCCTTGCTGAGCATTCCTCCATCTTCATAACGGCTTCCGGCCGCAAAGCCTCGGAAATCTCTCATCAGCACTTTGGAACTGTAAACCACCTTCCTGCCGTTAGGCATTTTATGGGTGGCCACTATCTCCCAATCTTTCTCCTTTGCAGGGTCCCCGCTCGGGGCTTTCACGCTCCAAAACGCATCAACCTTGGCTTTATATACCCTGCTTCCTCCGTAGGGGGCGCCAAAAATATCCACCATGAATGCAGCGCTTGCCGCATCGAAAAACGGCTCTTTAGTCTGCGTCATGGGAGTCTCCACCCCGTTCTGAACGAATTTCACTTCCCAATCCGGTGTTCCGTCCCAAATGCGTACCACAAAATGACCTTTGAGCTCCTCCGGCCAGCTATAAACATTTGTACGCTTCGGCTCGCCCGCCACGCCGGAGTTCGGTGTATCGGGGCCGTATGAGTCGTTGCCGCTGTAAACCCGCATTTGAAAGCGGAAGTCCTCGTTGGTCGCTTTATTATACTGCTCGGCAAGGGCGGCGCCTTCAAAGCAGAGAACGCCATAACCGAGAGGAGCGCCGTTCGGAGCCAGATTGCTGAGCCACCATGAGCCTCCTATGCTTTGGATATTATGCTCCCAGATACCGTCATAAAACACATTGTTCAAATTGTGTTCGTGACCGGAAAGGACATGAGCCTCGGCAAATTCTTTCAAAAGAGTCTTTACTTCATCTTTATATGCGAATCTGCCGTACAAGGGGGAATGAACGCAAAAGACAATAAGCTTATTCTCTTTGTCTTTCACCAAAGACAAATCCTGCCTCAACCATTGCATCTGCCTGTCGTTAAGACCGGTTGTATAGGATATTTTTATACCGTCCCTCTGAAGACCGGTATACTGAATATCATCCATAACCACAAAATGGACACGGCCTATATCGAATGAATAATCAGTAGGACCGAAGTTGCGGACGAAATTCTCTGTCACCTCATACTTGGTATCGCCTGCGCTGCTGTCGTAATCGTGATTGCCTATGCAATAAAAGAAGGGCATTGTCTTATCGAAATACTTGATGCTTGTGAACCTGTCACGCACTTCTGCCGCACGGCTCATCACATCCCAAAGCTGGTCTCCGAGAGCGATTCCTATTACCGGACCTTTTTTAGTCCGCCTTTCCACTGACTTTTGAATGTCGGGAATACTCTCTTTGGTAAATCTCTCGAGATTCATATCATCCCGGATATGAGCATCAGCAACAGCAATCAAAGAAAAATTGTCGGAAACATGCCTGCGTGGAGTCAGGCGGAAATCCATATCGGCGGAGCCTATGTATTTGAAGAAGGCGGGACGGCCGTCCTCCCCTATCGGAATCTCATATTCTCTCGGAATAGTAAGATTTATGGTTCTTGCAAGGGAGTCCGCTGTAATAAAATATTTTCCGCCGGCATCCGTGACCGTACAGGTATAGCCGTCTGAAACCACAACCCCCTCAATCCCCTTACCGGTACAGGCATCGCTTACAATACCCGAAATCTGTAAGGAGAGTGCGAGGAGTAAAGATAACAACATGTTTACTGTAATTTGATTATTTGCCCGAGATTGTTTTTTATAACTGCCTTTCTCACCTGCTTTTCGCCCTCAACCAATTCTCCGCTGACAGGATTGACCGGATAATAGCCAAGCGCAGAGTAAATGTACCATGCGCTCATCTGCCCGCAGTCATCATTGCCGCAAAGGCCTCCCGGCTCGTTAAGATAGAATCTTTCAAAGACCTGACGGATTCTTTCCGCGGCCTTGTCCTGCCTTCCCGCCAGGGTATAGAGATATATTACATGATGACAGGGCTCGTTGCCGTGGGAGTATTGCCCGATAAGGCCCGTAACATCTGAGGCCTCTCCGGTTATTTCGGGAGGAACGCTCACATTAAATAGAGTGTCGAGTTTTTCAACGAACTTTTCTTTGCCGCCAAGCAGTTCCATTAGGTCAAATGGGTCGTGTTGGATATGCCATAGGTAGTGCCAGGCATTGCCTTCGGTATAATCCCCTCCCTGATGAGAAGCGTGGGAATACCTGTACGGCTCGAAAGGCTCGCGCCAATTTCCCTTGGAATCCTTCCCGCGGAAGAATCCGACAGAAGGGTCGAATAAGTTGCGGTAGTTTTTCGAGCGCTCTATGAAGAACTTGTAATCCTCTTCCTCTCCAAGGGCTTTTGCCAATTGAGCGGCGCACCAGTCATCGTAACAAGATTCCAAAGTGCGTGAAACCGACTCTACTTTTACAAGGTCGAAAGGATAGTATCCGTATTTGTCGTAAATATCCCAGTCCGATTTCTTGTGATTAACGGTCAGGGAATTCTTGACAGCTGTATATGCTCTGCGGCTGTCAACGCCCGGAAGCCCTTTCAGGCAGGCATCAACCACTGTGGGTACGGCATGATTGGCAATCATGCAATAATTGTCCTTGCCGCAGAGGTCCCATACCGGAAGATGCCCCCTCTCTTCTGCCGCATCTATCATATTATTTACTATGTCAGCTTCAATATCAGGAGTAAGAATGGTACGCAAAGGGTCGGCCGCACGATAGGTGTCCCATTGCGAGAAGGTCGAATATTTTATCTTTTCACCCTTGTCCGAAATTACATTCGGCTGCAGGTAAAGATGATACATTGAGGTATAGAATGCCGTCTTTACGCTGTCAGGAGCATCTATGTCGATAAGAGACAAGAATTCATTCCAGCTTTTTTCCGCAGCTTTTCTGACTTTCGAAAAGTTCCATCCCTGCACCTCGGACATATTGGCATGGGCGCCTTCTGCGCTGGTGTAAGAAAGCGAAATTTTGGCTTTCAGCCTTTTCGTACCTTCTCCGAAGTCCAGCACATAGGCGGGAGCGACATATGCGGAGTCAAGGCACAGAGTATCCACCTTTTGCACAGGGCGGTTGAATTTTATCTCATACCACAGGTCATATTTCACCCAACTGCGTGCAGCAATATGGCCCTTGAGGGTTTGAGCATCTTCCATGCCGCCATCCCATGCCCGTATTGCGCCACGCAGGCTTGGCGTGTCGGTGCGATCTCTTATCTGGATATTCTGCAGATTGATAAAGAGTTTTCCGCCGCTTCCCTTGAAGTTGATTGAATAGCAGGCAACCCGAGGCGAGCAGCTTATCTCAACCGTAGCGCCATTGTCAGGCAGAGCGACTGAATAATATCCGGGAGATGCTTTCTCATCCGCTTTACGGCTCGAAAAATCAGGACCGCAAGTGTCTGAGAAGGGCATAATCAGAATATTGCACAAAGACGGAACGCCGGTGCCGTTTAGGCGGTTCTGGCTGAAGCCGATAATCAGAGAATCCGAATAATTATACCCGCTGCAATATTTCCAAAGATAATTGCCGGTATCCGGACCGGGCTGCACCATGCCCAAGGGGCAGGATGCGGCCGGAAAGGTGTGGCCCGTGTAGTCTGTCCCGATAAAGGGGTCTACATACTTGAGCTTATCGCTCGAACACGAGCTGAGCAGAAATAATGTTATGCAGGCTGCAGCCGCATATTTTTTAATGAACTTGACCATAAGCAAAACCATTGTAATTTGTACCTACATATTTATTGGTGGTCGTGTAGGTTGCGCTCCAACCGCTCTTCATGGTATGAGTGGCGGTAATTACAAAGGTACTATTAAAATTGACATCAGAATACCATATCTGGTCTGTAGTGTTGTTTGCATCTCCATAAACCCCTTTTATATCGTTGAACACATAAGAAGCCGCAGCGGCATCCTGAATGGGCGTGGAGACTCTTGTAAGAGGGGTTCCATTGAGTTTGACCGTCCAATAATCCTGAGTATCATTGGTGGAGCCGCTGTCCCAGATTCTGACAACGTATTTATTCTTTACGCTGTTGTCCCAGTTGTATTCTTTATAGCCTCTCGAACCTCCATACATCCACTCCTCCCAAGGAGTGTTTTTATTGTATGTATCCCCGCCGTTATATACTCTCATCTGGAATCCGGGGGCTTCTTTTGTCACCTTATTATACTCGGCATAAATATCATTATTGTCGAAGGTGAAAACTCCGTAACCGGCCGGACAACCCGTCGTATAAGAAATGTCCGCCATCCACCAATATCCGCAGAAAGCCTGCAGGGTATGCTCGTATATGGATCTGCCGCTTAAAGCAGTCCAGCCTTTATAAAGATTGTTGTTATTGACATGGTCGTGTCCTGAGAAAACGTGAACATTCTTGAAATTGTTCTTGAGCGCACCCATTACTGCATTTTGCGTACCCGCATCACCTCCTGACGATTTGCTCAGAGCAACATGGACACAAAGCACTACAATTTTGTTTGACTTGCCCGTAACTTTCGCAATGTCAGCATTGAGCCATTCAATCTGGGCCTGAGTGAAGCCGGTGTTATATGAAATCGTCCCGCTTCCGCTGCCCGTGTAAATAACATTGTCCATAACGATGATATGGGCATTCCCCATATCGAAAGAATAGTTGGTGGGACCGAAATTGTTTACAAATGCATTCTCGCTTGTATAGTCCGATGTCCCGTTGTTATCGTGGTCGTGATTTCCTATGCAATAGAAGAACGGAACTGTCTTGCCGGCTTTATTTGTAAGGGTGTTGAATTTGCTCTTGATATTATTGTATGTTGTGGAAGAGAATTCGTCCCAAAGCTGGTCTCCAAGGGCTATGCCGATTATTTCTCCGGCAGATTCACCGCCCGGACCAACCGGGATTTCTGTTCCGAGGGCTGTTACCGTCTCCTGAACATCTTCCATGGCGGTCGTAAACCTTACATTTATATTTTCTGAGGTGCCATTCACCACAGCATCTTTAACATGAGCGTCAGCTACGCCGATAATAGTGAATCGTGAGGGAATACTTGGCCTCGCAATCAGCGTGAAATCCTTTTCCGCCTTCTTTCCCTCCGTCAAATCTATCGGCTGGAAAAATGCCGGACGGCCGTCCGAGCCGAGAGGAATTTCATAAGCTGCAGGAATTGTTACATTCACGGTGCGCGCCTGGGTGTTGGCAGACATTTGGTAAACGCCGTTTATGTCGGTGGAACAATAACTATATCCGTCGGATACCGCAACCCCGGGTATGGGATTTCCGTCGCCGTCAGTGATTGTTCCGTAAAGATTGCTGTTGGGAAGAATCAAAGTCTCACCGGTCGATCCGCCATCCTCTAAAACAGAAGGAGTCTTGGCAGAGCCCGACAACTTCGGCTCATTCACTACCGGACGAATGGGAAGCCCGAAATGAACCGGCTCCGAAGCATAATCCATATTGGAAGGTGTCATGGTTATACGCAGAGGACTATTGGTAAGATTGCCGTTCGAAGGAGTAGCCCTTACGCGGGTGTCGCTCCAATAGAAACCTCTTACTCCGTAATATGCATATCCAGGGCCGTATCTTCCGCCATAAGGGAAGAAAACAGAAACCCCTCCCTTTGAGAACTCGCGGCCTCTGACTGTCTTTGTATAATAAGTTATTGTCTTGTCGGCAGTTGTGAATCCCGAGGCGGTGGTGCATGGATTTGATAGGTTTGATAGACTGGTGCTGCTGCCTGTAAACATCATCCACTCCTCCTCGGTCGGCATTCTCCACTCCACTCCCCATCTCACTCTGGCGGCATCGTATTTTGTACCTGCTATCTGCTGGAGTTTGATGATTCCGTTCGATGCGCCGTTAGTCACTCCGTAGGTATTCATGGCTCCCAACTGAGTGCTGCTGAAGTTAGGAAAGCTTCCTACGGTATGAGTGCCGTCATAGGTGTAAATCTCAGGACTGAAAGTTGTTCTCGGAGCGGTTTCCCCCCAGCAGAAACAATCTCCGTAAAGGTCTGCCGGAACAGCGGGGTTGGAGATATTTGCGCCAAGATTGAATGGAGCCCAGGAAGGGGCAACCGATGCCGAACGGTAGTAATCTTCAAAATTGTCGTAGGATGTGATTGGAGATGCGGCATCATCCTTTTTCATTATTACATTCACAGAGCCGAACGAAATCGCATCCGTTTTGAGAGGACGATCGATAAGATTCATTGCGGAAACATCAAAAAGCCCCACTTTGCCTCCCTGTCCTGTAAGATTAGAACTTAAAACCTTTCCGTTCGACTTGGTCTTTGCCTCATTCAGGAAAGTGATAATCACGCCTTTTGCGATTTCTGTTATATAATTGCCGTATTGAGTTGCGGGAATTGCAAGATAGCAATAGTCCCCTGCATTTGACTCTGCGCCAAGGTCAATTACGCTGACATCATCAAAATCGCCGTCATTGATGATGATGTTTGAGGAATATGTAAGTTTCCAATGATTCGCTGTACAATATTCGATATATCGTACCCCTGCGGGGAGTTTGAGCCTTAAGATATAAGAAAGCCTTTCTGCTTTTGACACGTCACCAAAGGCGAATGCAGGGCTCGTTCCGGTGCCTGAAACGCTTATATAGTCAAAATCAGCAAGATTCCCTATGCTTCCGTCCTGACCGTCATATTCGGCATACAAGACATTTGAAGACAAAGTGGCATTGGCTCCCAACACGGCCTTCCAAATCGTACTTCCATCTATATTGCCGTAGACATCTGCAGAAAAAACAGCAGTGGCCGTACCGACTCCGGATTCAATATTGAATTGAAAAGTATTGCCCTCATCATTCGTGGCATAGAAATAATCCCCTGCTTCCCATACAGATTTGAGACCTTGATTTTTTCCGGAAGCGTCCACCTCGCTGTAAGAAACTTTTGTCTCTTGAGGCAGAGTAACGGTTGCTGTGATTCTGCCGTAAATCACTTCCTTTTCCGGTTGAGCCTCTTCTTTATTGATTTCTTTTGTGCAAGATAAGGAGAACGCCGCAGAAGCCAACACGGCGATTAAAACAGTATGAACAGCTTTCATTTTTTAGTGTTTTTGTTACTATACAATATAATAATACACGAAATTTCATTTTCTCCCTTTATATCTTCAAAATATCAGGGAAATAAAATAAAAATGTGTATTCTTGTATATGAAGTTATCCGCAAACAAAACACTAAAGTTCATTCCTCTTTTTCTGCTCTGCATAGCTTCTTGCACGCAGGAGTTGAATCATTCCAATATCATCGATGAAGTGAAGATTACAGCCACGGCAAGCCTGTCCGGCGGTTACACCAAGATGATTTACGAGGATTTGGAACGCAAAAATATAAAAAGCGGTTGGGAGACCGGAGACAAGTTCCTCGCCCTCGAAATCAATGGCTCCACCGTTACTCCTGTAACTTTTACAGCCACGGCAACCGAAGGCGTCAAGGCTTCTTTCCAATCCAGCGGAGCAAAACAAGCCGATGCAAACACGAAATGGGTGGCCGTATTAGGCAAAAAGGCCGCTTTTAAGGGTGACGGCATTTCCCTCAGCTACTCCGGACAAGACGGTTCCCTTCAAGGACTTGAAGGTTTCGATTATATAGTTGCAACATCTACAGGAATCGAGCCCGATTTCAATTATGCAAACGGGTCTCATCTTACATATCTCCTTAGAATCAAAATGCCTGAAGGCATTGGCAAACTTGAATTCAATACTTGCGCCGAGGATGCCGAATGGACAATCTCAAGTGAGGGTACAGCCGCTCCCTGCGAAATAGATTGGCGCCCCCGCGCTGTCAAACTGCTGAATCTCAAGCAGGAAACCCGGGCTGATGAGGATGTTTATTTAGCAGTTCCGGCATTGGATTATTCGGAGGCGGGGCTGATAGTCACCATTATGAATAATGCAGGCACCAAATCCCAGGGCAAGGTTAAAAGCGAGAATTTTTCGGCAAAGGGCGGCCGTGTCGGCACATTCGACCTTACATTGCAGCCTTTGATGGACAGGCCTGCAGCAGCTGATGCCATTGACTTTTTATCCGTAAACAAGAGCCAGTTGCATTTCATAAACAATACTTCTTATTCGGGAATACCGGACCGTTATAATTTCGCCAATTCCCCGAAATGGGCGCCATTCAATGTCGGAGCCTCCGCCAATCCCCAATCCGCCGAAGATTATTACGGCAACTATTATGCATGGGGAGAGACCGAACAGAGGGATTCCTATGCTGCCGAATCATACAAATACGCTGACAATCAGGAAAGCATCGGCATCACCCGTACATACAGGGGAGATGCTGATGTTCCAATCAATATGCAGGTCATCTCCGGTACAAAGTATGATGTCGCAAGAGTCAAATGGGGAAGGGAGTGGCGCATGCCCCTGCTTCAGGAATTATTCGGTTTTACCGGAGACAATGAAATCCTGGACGTGATTCAAGGCAGGGAAACGACAACCAACACCTCCTTCAAGACCAAAGATGTTTCGGAATACAATGGGGTTGCCGTAAGCGGCCGTACATTCTGGCGCAACGGGAAAACCTTGTTCCTCCCCTTTGCAGGAAGATATTATTACACGGCATCCGCTCCTGCCACGCAAGTATCCCTGCTTGGGAGAGCAGGATGCTACTTCTGCGGCACACACAATAATATTCCCGGCTCCGGAGAAGCCTACAGGCTGTATGTCAGAAACACTCAGATAGAATACATGTCCCAGCCTTCCGGCTTTGGATTTTCTGTCAGAGCTGTATTGGCTCAGGACACCGATGAGCCTGCGCCTCCGGTCACTGTCAGCGGAATAATAAAGGATGCCGGCACGGATAAAGGAATCGCGGGAGTGGTGGTGTCGGATGGATACACTTGCTGCAAGACGAACAGCAGAGGCGAATATACTTTGGAGGCCAATGTCCTGGCCAGAACAATCAATGTAAGCATACCATCTACACACAAGATTCCCATAGGGCCTGACGGACGCCCTGCTTTCTATAAAGAAGTCGACCTTTCGGGCAAAAGCGAACTGAATGTAGATTTTTCATTGACGCCAAAAAGCAATCCGAGCAGCCGCTTTACAATCATTGCAGTATCTGATGTTCACATACAGAATGAATCGCATGTGGAAATGTTCCGCACAACAGGCATCGAGGATATTAAAGGCACAATCACCGAACTTGAAAGCAGCGGCGAGGCGGGAGAAATCATAGGAATATCTCTTGGAGACCAACTCTGGGACAATCTGGATATATCGGCATCTGCAAGAGCGCAGTTTACAAGTCTGCGGACTTCAGCCGGAACCATGCCGTTCTTCTATTGCATAGGCAACCACGACCATCAGACCGGCTGCGGAGACAGCGATTATCTGAGCACGGAATCATTCGTGCGCAATTTTGGTCCGACCGACTATTCATTCAATATCGGAAACGCCCATATAATAGTGATGGACGATGTCTATAACACAGGCAATGATGGAGCGGGAGGCAGCCCATACCCAAATATAGGATACAGGTCCACGATTACGGGCGAGCAATATCATTGGCTAAAGCAGGACTTGGAGAATGTGGATAACAAAGAAAACAAGGTGGTGATATTCTGTACTCACTCACCTGTTTATCAATCTATAGGCAACGGAGAAGCTATCAAAAGTCTGCTCTGCAAATTCAATGAAGCTTACATTTTCTCCGGACATATTCATAATATGACCAAATTTTTCCATAAAGGGTTCAAAGCAAAGAGCGGCAGAACTCTGCTTGAATACAATATGCAATCGCTCTGCGGAATGTGGTGGCTGGCGAATCTGTCTCCTAACGGCACCCCTATGGGCTATGGGGTTTTCACATTTGATGGCCCGGGTATGTATTCCGAATATAACAAAGTGGTGGGGGCAAGCAAGGATTTCCAAATGAGGGTATACCGAGGAGATGATGCCTATAGCAGCCGATATTATTGGGACAATGAATACAAGGGTAAATTTCTTGTGAGAATATGGAACGGAGATGATCCTGATATAAACACGGGAGAATACCATTGGGAAGTATCGTTTGTACAAAACGGAGTATCAAAGCCGATGACAAGGCTCTCTTCCGCAATCGTCGATAAATGCTCCGCCGCCTATATCGTCCACACTCTTAATTCGCCTTACGGCACAGGAGGGACCGCCACTTCTTATTCCTGGTGGATGATAGATGCCCCATCCGGAGATGCCGCCAACGAAAGCAACTGGCAGATTGTAGCGAAACATACTCTCCCCGGCGGATGGCAGGCAACTTATTCGACATCTCACCTGACCCGTGATTTCACGGGATACGGACTTGGAAGCAATTATATTTATTGACAAACAATAATTACTTATAAATTAATTCATCAATTATGAAAAGAAAAGCACTACTAATCACATTAATGTTATCTCTGCTTACATTGGGCGGTTGTGACAAGAAAGGAAAAACACCTGACGACCCGGACGAGATTAAATCCGAAATTACATCAGAAAATGCCGCTCCGGGCGGTTTTAACGATGAAGGAACAGCAAGTTGGGACGAATAATAAAGGAGGATTATCATGACTAAAAAAATATTTGCTTTTGCAGCTCTCGCTGCTTTACTGCTCAGCGGCTGCGCCAAGGAAATTCAGAAAGAGAATCCCGGGGCGGATGAGGTTGTTATCACAGCCACTGCAACAGCCCCCGGCGCCATAGTAGGAACCAAAGTGGCATTCACAGACAATTATTCCGAAGCGGAAGAGATATCCGACATTACCGCTGTTTGGGAAGTCGGCGATACTTTCACCGCACTTGAGATTAACGGCAATGAGATGAATGTTGTCACTTTCAGTACTGAGGGAAGCGGAGCCACTGCAACTTTTAAATCCAAAAACGCTGTCGCCGCTGACGAAAACACCAAATGGATTGCTCTCAGCGGAGAGGCCGAGGTTGTAGATGGTGTTCTTGTCTGCAAATACAGCGGACAGGACGGTTCACTTGCCAATCTCGACAAGTTCGACTATACAATGGTACAAGCTACAGGAGCAGCTCCTGTATTTGACTTCTCCAAAGGAACAAGACTCAGCTTTGTCATAAGGCTTCTTCTTCCTGCCGGCATCAAGCACATCGAGTTCAATACCGGCGAGACAAACAACGGCGGCTGGAACATTCAATATGACGGCAAGCCGAAAGGAACAAAATCCACCTGCGAAAGGCCGGCTGTCACCACACTTGAATTGAAAAACACATCTGCAAAAAAGGATATAGCTTATATTGCTGTTCCCGCCATCAGTTATGCTGTCGGCGATGGCAACGCAAACAGAACTGCGGGCTTGATTATTACAATAATGTCGCCTGACAAGAGACTCTCTCAAGGCAAGGTTACAAGCGCCGAGCTCTCTCAGAGCGGCGGTTGTGTAGGCACTTACGACATGAGCGAACTTGAGCTCATGGCGCGTCCTCTTCCGGAAGATGCAATCAAGCTCGGCACTATCAGCTACGGCGGTGTCAATTATGCTCTCGGCTCATGGGCGCCTTTCAATGTCGGCGGTGATGTGCCGACATCCGAAGAGTCCATCAGGGGCGGCCTGTATGCATGGGGGGAAACTGAGCCCAGAAATGCTTTCACCAGAGACAATTACAAATGGTGCAGCGGCGGAACTTACAATACTCATCTTGGATACAAATACATCTGCGCAGCGGAAATGGTTAATCCTTACATTGTTTATACTCCCGCAGGAGGCTTGCCGAAAACCGCAGGACCAGGCACATTTTACGATATCGGAGGCACGAAATATGATGTCGCCCGCGTAAAATGGGGTATAGACTGGCGCATTCCTGACAACGTAATTTCAGGAAACATCCTGATGGCTGGTATGAGCAGATTGAGCGAGGATATTGATGTGGATAAAAAGGTGGTTTACGAAAGTTATGACCCGGGAACATATAAGAACAGCCATAATTATACCTCAAACGAAATGGGAGCTCTGGTAATCAAAGCCAACAGGGCTGAACTTGCCCTGTATCTGTGTCCGTTTACCGATAATGGCTCTAAAGACACATCCGGCAAAAACGGACGTTATTGGACAGCAACCACCGACTATGGAACAGGAACCCCTACCTGGTGGAACAGAGCAGTTCAGCTCAGACTCTCCAATACTGGAGGATATGTAAACAACAAGAGCTGGATATGGGATGGGCTTTCTGTAAGGGCCGTTCTTAATGAATAGATTCTTACTGTTATTTTGCATAATACTCTGCGGTTGTCAGGAGTCCATGGACTCCTTGACCCGCAGAGTTGTTTCAAGAGCAGAGGTGCAACTGTCTTTACTGGATGACAGAATGCCTTCGGACTCCCTGCCGCGCACATATGACAATGGCAAATATATAAACAGCAATATCAAATATTGGTGCAGCGGTTTTTTTGGCGGAAGTCTTTGGTATCTGTATGAATTATCCGGGAATCAAGCCATAAAAGAGCGTGCGATAAAAAACACTCTTAAACTGGCTGAACTTGTGCCTGTCAGTGATGACCACGACCTGGGATTCCAAATCAATTGCACCTATGGCAATGCGTACCGACTAACAGGAGACAAGGCTTATGCGGACTATATGATTGAAGCCGCAGCAAAACTCTCTGAACGCTATAACCCTCAAGTTCGCGCTATCCGCAGTTGGAATTCAAAGGCAGGGCAGCCGTACAAGGTAATCATCGATAATATGATGAACCTTGAACTGCTTTTAAAGGCGACGGAATTCTCCGGAGACAGCTTGTATTACAGAATTTCAATTGCTCACGCAGATAAAACGCTTGAAAATCATTTCAGACCGGACAATTCCTGCTATCATCTCATATGCTATGATGAGCAGACCGGTGAAGCTGTTGAAAAGTGCACCGTTCAGGGATATGCGGATGAAAGCGCCTGGGCGCGCGGTCAATCATGGGCCTTATATGGTTATACCATGATGTACCGGCTGACAGGCATATCCGTATATTTGGAGCAAGCCCTGAAAACAGCAGAATTCATAGCAGCCAATCTGCCCGAGGACGGAATCCCATATTGGGACTTTGATGTCCCCGACAAAGCCGATGCTCTGCGCGATGCGTCTGCAGGTGCAATAATGGCATCCGCATTCATCGACTTGGCTCAAAACATTCAAGATTCATCCGAATCTGAGAAATATCTCAATATTGCCGAACGTCAATTAAGGACTCTCGCCTCTGAAGAATATCTTGCCGAGCCCGGAACAAACGGAGGCTTCCTGCTCAAGCATTCAGTCGGACATTATCCTGCAGGCAAAGAG
>Ga0255340_1000999_pt1 | contig 40775 bp, 55 predicted proteins | sample wastewater_treat_7_FD_192417 | JGI IMG/M metagenome (GOLD analysis project Ga0255340, IMG submission 192417) | Wastewater microbial communities from Lulu Island WWTP, Vancouver, Canada - plant10 | ecosystem: Engineered > WWTP > Wastewater > Unclassified | place: Canada: Vancouver, British...
ATATTTGCATAATAGAAAAATATGTTGTATCTTTACATCATCAAACAACAATAAAACACACAATGATGGAATACACAACAAAACAAATCGAAAACGCAAAAAGAAACTACAACGCAATGTTGAAAATTCAAACACTTGCTGATTATGATGTTGAAAATATTGGAAGAAACACAGCAGAACAAAGAATGGATTACCATAACAGAATAGTAAGTGAAATTCTTGCTGGTAATAAAGAATTAGAAAAAGAATGGAAACTTTTCTTTTTGAAAGAAGAAGTAAAAGCTGACCAAAAAGCAGAAGCAAGTAAAGCAAAATTAGCAGCCAATAAAGAAGCATCTGCTGATATTTTAGCTCCAATTAAATCAATTAAAAAATTAGGTGAATTTGGAAAATGGTTAAATACCGCTGGAAATATATTTCGCAAAGAACATTTTTCAAAAAAATATACTCAAGAATCAGTTAACGCATTTTTACAAACATTATAAAAACTAAGACAATGGAAGCAATTAAAAAAGTAAACAAAGAAGATTACCACGTACACCAATTCATTAGTGGTTATTATGGAATTTGCAAACAATCAAGCGGGGGCGGTTGTGTGTATGGTGGTGATAGTGCTTGTGAAGACCATTACAATGAAGATTACATTAATGATGTTTACGAGCAATGGGATGGAACATTGCATTATACTGGCGAAAAGTACGGTTATAAAATTGAAGCCTAATGAACCGCCAAAACGTAATAGTAGTAATTGCCCCGACTTTAGAAGTTTGGGGCAATTTTAAAAAGTTGTGTGAGGCGAAAGGTTTCGATATTTTGCCGTATCATTCGCTAAAATCGAAGCCTTTCCCAATTATTCACAACGACTGGATAATTCACAAAGTACCGTTTCTTTAAATGGGCGGTAACACTTGTATATTAGAACTGTTTCACCCCGACATTAACCGAGAAGATCTGAACACTTTCAGCGGATGGATAGAACACCATAAAAAGTAAAAGCCCACCGGGAACACCGGCAGGGCTTTTTTTGTGCGAACTACTTTTGGCAATCACCCCAAAAGTAGCAAAAACGCTAAGGCTGATCCGTGTCCTTTTTTTTCGCGCGCGATTGTTTGAATTTTGGCACATGAATTCAATCGCGCTGAATCAACTGCTGGATGAACTGGATGTGGCTTACACGCCCGAAGGGAAGCCTGTTGTTTTCTCAATCGCTTTCGTGAAGAAGAATGGAGAGCTTGTTTATTTTCCGAAAGCAAGAAAATCGGGAGTGAACATGGACATGAAGAAAAACGCCATGCGCGGAATTCAACCTACTGATAGATTTGGAAAACCTTTCGGCCACCCCATACCGGTGCGTATCTGGAATATTGTTGAATTCAACGGCAAGATTGTAAAACTATGAGCGAAGTATTATTCAATAGTGATGGCGCGCCTGCAATGGCCTTTGGTAACGGGTTCCGTCTTTCGACTGTTGGCAGCGGTTCCGGCAAAAAACAGGAGGAAGTAAAGCCGGTACGCACCAGCGAGAAAAATGAGAATAAGGTTACTGTTGATAAATTCAACGTCTGGTCGTGGGGCGAGAGCAATGACTACCCTACAACCGCTGATGGCCTGATTGAAAAGACTGGCGTGCTTCGCTCTGCGCTGAAGTACAGAATGAATCTGACTTTGGGCAGCGGCATTTATCCGGTTACTGTGGAATCATATACTGAAAACGGCGCTGAGCAGCTTAAAGTTTCTGATGATGTTGAAATAAAGAAACTGGTGAAATCGCGGATGGCGCGCCGATATATGCAAGGGGTTATGCGTGACAAGCTTCGCCTGGGCACGGCATTTCCTGAACTGATAATGAATGAGACCGGTGACAAGATTGCGGCCATTCATGCCATCAACGCCAAATATGTGCGGCTTTGCGAAAAGGAAAAAGGCATAATCAAAACCGCAATCGTTAGCGGCAACTGGCCTGATAAACCGGAAGCAGGCAATTATGAAGTGGTTGATGTCCTGGACCCGTTTGATCCGCTTGCCGACCTGATGGCGCGCAAACTTGCCGGCAAAACAGCAAAGAAAAAATTCATTTACCCGCTTTTCGATCCGATCAGCAACAATGAATATTATACCACCCCGGACTGGGACACAGCCAGACAAGCCGGATGGATTGATATTGCGAATCAGGTACCGAAGTTCCTGACTTCGATGTACTCAAACCAAATGACGATAAAGTACCATGTTCGCATTCCTTATGCTTACTGGGATAAAAAATTTCCAAAAGGAAATTATAAAACAACGGAACTGAGAGAAGCGGCCATTACTGCATTTCTTGATAAAATTGAAGCCAGGTTGTGTGATACAGAGAATGCACGCAAGGCCATTTTTACGATGTTCGAGGTAAACAACCAGGGCAAAGCGGAAGAGAAATGGGACATCGAAGTTTTGGACGACAAATTTACCAACGAGCAGCAGCTTGTGACCAGCGCCAGCGCCAATACTGAAATTTTGTTTTCTGTGTTGGTGAATCCGGCCGTGGTTGGTTCAATGCCATCGGGCGGTGGTCCTTATCAGACGCAAAGCGGTGGAAGCAATATCCGCGAAGCTTTTCTGGTGAATCTTGCCCTGGCATGGCTTGACCGGCAAGACATTCTCGATCCGCTTGAGTTGATGATCAATTTCAATTTTGGCGAGCAGAGCGACATTGAACTGAGATTCAAAAATGTTTTCTTAACCACACTGGATACCGGCGGCGGTACCGGTCAAAACCTTGGATAATATGCTGATCACATCAACGGAACAGCTTCGGGAATACGTGAATGTAAACACTTCGCTGCAATTCAGCGATGTTGAAAAATATCTGCGCCGTGTTGAGCGCGACATTATCCGGAAAGCCATCGGGACGGCACAGCTTGCCGCTTTCGAAGCATACGGACAGGCCAGCGGGAGCGGTTCGGGCTCTTCCGCTTCGGCGCTGGATGAAGCATATGACCTCATAATGTTTTCCAGCGCCAATCTGGCCATGTACCTGTGGATGAAAACCGGAGGAATACAGCTGAGCACATCGGGCATTCACCGCTTTGAAAGCGATAGTGAGCGCGGTGGTGGAAAGAAATCCGCGTTTCAGTATCAGGAGATCATGGCACGCGAAGAATTCAAGGCTGCCGGCTTCAATTATCTTGACTCCGCACTTGCGCTGATGGACCAAAACCTTGCTTCTTTTTCTGCTTTCGCCGGATCGGCCGAGTTTTCGCAATATCGCGGCAGCATCATTTACACGGTGAGCCAGATGGAAAGCGCTTATTCAATTGGTGGCTCTTACCTTGTATTCAGCCGCCTGAAACCACTGTTCGGAGCAACAGAGGATTTCGAAATTGCGCCAGCCATTGGCGAAACTTTATTGGATAAGCTCCGTGCCGAAGTCCAGAAGACTGGAACATTCGACACCAAGCTGCAGGCTTTGCTCCCGATGGTGCGAAAGGCCATTGCACATTATGCCGTTGCTGAATTACTTCGCCAGCCGGGCGAGATCACCGACCGTGGTTTGATTTTCGAGGGGATTGATGCGGTGAATTCCAACTTCCAGACACGCACGCAGGTGTCCGATGCTCAGGCACAACAGCGCATAAACCAGGCGCGCGAATACGCACTGAACTATCTGAGCAAACTGAAGACTTTTCTCACCACAAACATTATCGATTATCCGGACTACGCAACACATGTGGGCACGGATGACAATGCACTTGACATCGACTCATCCACCGAAAAAAACATGTATTGCTAATGGAGACATTAACCATTATTTCTTCGATTCTGACAGTGCTGCTTGGCTATTTTGCATGGAATGTTCAGCGCCTCACCGGCGCCATTTCCGATTTACAGAAGGAGTTCAACAAATTTCTGGTCAGTTCTGCCGGTTCTGCTGTGCTCTGCAAAGCGAAACATGATAAGATTGAGGACAGATTGCAAAATCACGAAGGGCGCATCATGAAGCTGGAAGATCCTGCGACAAAAAAAAAGCCGAAACGGAGGTAATATGAGAAAATTATTCAAAGAGCTGAAATATAGATTTTTTGCCAAAAGCCCCGCATTCTGGAAAGGCGTGCGAAAAATTGCCGTTTCAATAGGTTCAGCTGCATTGGCCATTATTCTGGCTGAGCGTCACTGGATGCTTGGCATCGATCCGCAAATTATTTCAGTCTGCGGATACATCGTTGCTGTTTGCGCGGGCATGGGCCTGAGCGCACAATTAACCACAAATACTCCAAACAATGAGAAAACTGACGATCGGGCTTGATGACGCTCACGGCTCAGATGTAGCTGGTAAAGGTAGTCCTGATGGCCGCCATCGCGAATGGATGTGGTCGCAGCGTTGGACTGGAATTCTGAAACAACAGCTTGAACTGATCGGCTTTCCGGTGGTGGTGATTGCTCCGGAAGATACCGAGCCCGGATTGCTCACCCGCCGGGAGCGGATGAATAAGGTTGCCGGTCCTGCCATCATGTTTTCATTGCATAACAACGCCGCAGGCATGGGCGACAAATGGATGAATGCACACGGCTTTTCGGTGTGGACCACCAAAGGCTTGACAAAATCTGACAAGTGCGCCGATATTTTATTCGAGAAGCTGCGCAAGCACCTGCCCGAAATTCCATACCGGCACGACACAACTGATGGCGATCATGACTACGAAGCAAACTTCACAGTGCTTACCAGCCGCCACCCGAGTGTGATGCTCGAATATTTATTCCAGGATAATCAGGCAGATCTGCTGCTCATCGAAGACGATGCGCTCTGTATGAAAATGATTCAGGCGCTGGTTGAAGCTTTTGTTGAAATTGAAAAATACCTGGTACCATGAAAAACAACCTGTTCACTATTTTGTGCCTTGTGTGCCTTCTGGCACTTCTGATTGCCAACATTTACATGTGCAGCAATCCTGTAATTGAGACAGAGACACAAACGCAGACTATTTATGAAACAGTGTATGATTCGGTCGAAAAGATTGTGAACGTTACTAAGCCCGGCCCGGTGATCACATTGCCGCCGGACACGGTTTTCGTTTATTATGAAGCCAAATGCCTGGAATTGCACACCGCTTTTTATTCAAAAAACATCTATGACAACGTTCTGCAGGATGACAGCTGTGCATTTATTTCGGTCCGGGACACTGTATTTATGAATAAACTCATGGGGCGCACACTGACCTATAAGGACAGAACCCCGACTGAGTTTATAACTACGACAACCACAACGACAAATATTGTGGCAGACCGGCCGCGATATCGATTATACGCAGGGCCAATAGTGACCTATGTAAAGGGCAACTCACCAGGCATTGGCGGCGGTGTGTTGCTCAGTTCGAAAACCTTTGCCGCCGGATACTCCTTTGATGTCACAAATAAAATGAACTATCTTCAGATGTATTTCAGCATTATCAAAGGCTCACGCGGCAATTAATTTGGGTTGTTGTTTTCTCGTTTTATTTGTGGTTTGCCCCGGCTCCGGTCGGGGCTTTTTTAAAAAATATTTCATATATTTGAGCATGGCAAAAGTAAAAATCAATATAACCGGCCGCACATTCAGCGGCAATCACCCAACCAAATGGGAGGAAGTGCGCCCTAAACAATTTTTGTATTTGGCGAAATTTTTCAATGGCGATGTGCAGGATCCTGCCCGCCGCATTGCACTTTTTTTTGACCTGATGGGATTTTCAAAAAAAGATCGCCGCCGTTTTCCGGTTCCGGACGAAAACAACCCGCAGGAATTGCAGCTGATTGATACCATGCTGCAGCTGGGGCAGTTCATCCAGACGGATGCGCCCGATAAGTGGTTTATTCCGCATGTGTGGATCGGCCTGAAAAAATACCATGCGCCACAACCTACCATGAATGGCAGCACCTGGCGAGAATTCATTTACGTTGACACGTTGTTTCAACAATTCGCGGCCTACAAATCGGGGGAATATGTGTGGCAGATTGCCTCTGTGCTGTACAGGCCAGCTGGCGCCCGCCGTGATGACGTTCGCGTTCCATTCGATGCAGATCAGTTCAACCTGAATTCGGCGCTGTGGAAACGCGTGAATGGCTACATTTCGGAAGCCATATTTTTTAACTACCGCATTGTGCGCACACACATCGCTGACATGTATCCGCACGTATTCCCGAAGCACGACGAAAATACTCCTGAAAGCGATGAGCCTGCAGATCTGTCGCGTATTGTGTGGAATGACATGACCGACTGGCTGTGTGATGGTGATCCGGTGAAAAAAGAAAAATATCTGGATGGCGATATGCACGAAGCGCTGCATGCCCTGGAAGAAAAATTGCTCCAAAAGTAGCTTAAAACCTATGTCCTTTTTTTCGCGCGCGAATAGCTTGAATTTTACGGCACAATTCAAGTTAAACAAACATGGGCGCCAATGCTGATTTAACTGCTTATTTTAAAGAGATTGCCGAAAATCTGCTTGCTATTGGTCACACCAACAGCAAGCCGCGTTTTTTTCGTACCGAGCTGGATGAATTCATGAACAGTTACAATCTGGCTGCTGATGGTCCATGCCTGCTTTTGCAGAGCAGCGATTATTCAATAAACAACAGCGATCAGGACAATCCGGTGAAGCGAATGAACATTTCTTTCATTGTATGCAAGCATGTGCCAGTTGCCGACGATTACATCGCCCGCGATGCGGCTTTTGATGCAACGGAGGAAATTGTAGATGAGATCATCCGGAAAATATGGTACGATACGATTGAACGGAGCAACGCCGCTTTTGCTGAAATATCGCTTGAATCGTGGTCGGTGCAGAAGATTGAAAACTTTGTTGATTACAACTACGGGCAATATGCTTCGCTCACTTTCATCTGCGACCACAACATGATCCCGGACACAACAAAATGGAAAGCTGGTTACGTAACAATAGATCCTGATTATGTCGGTAACGATTAATACAACTCCTTATACAGTGGCTCCGGTTGGTAAAAACAATCCGGTTGCATTTGTTGTTACCGGCAGCAACCGCGTAGCTACGCCAGGCGTTGCCAGGGCTTTGAGCATTGTGAAATCAGGCACTATTACAAATGGCGCAACCATTGTTTTTATGTGGGGAAATTATTCGATCACCTTTACTTTCACAACATCTTATGCCATCATTGATACCGGCCTTGCACTCAATCCGGCCATGGATGCCGCCGCGCTTGCCGCCGCTTTTCAGTTTAATTACTTATTGAACAGGGATTTTGAAATTACCGTTGCAGGCACGGTAATCACATTCACTGCCCGCGTCACCGGTACCGCATATCAGCTTGAAATCACACTTCCGACAGGTATAACATTTGGCGCAACTGATGTGGATGGCGTTAATGAGGTATTAAACAGCAATTATAAACACTTTGCCCAAATTCTTGTTGAAGATACTTTCAGCAGCGGCGTGTATTCGAAGAAAGCGGAGCTGTTTGCAGATGCCGGAAGTGATCAGAAAGCAGTACATTATTTCGATGGTATTCTGCGCGGACTAATGAGAGATCTGGCCGATGTGCCAACATTCAATCAGACGGCCAGAACCACGGCCGCAAACATTCTGCGGCGCTATCAGGTTGAATTTGCAGAGTTCTATGGTGCCGTGCCAACAGTACAGAAGCTGTACAATTCCGGAATATATTATGCACTCAACGGAGAACTGGCTACAGATCAATTTCCGGGATACGATTTTCTCGACATGCTTAGCGCCAAAAAGTTTTTTCTGACAAACAGACCGCAGAAAATTGACACTTGGAGCGATGCGCAGCAGTATCTGTATTTTATGAATTATCTCACCGCTACAACCAACTTTACGATGTGGGTGAGAATCTATTATAAGGACAATACAGCGGCCACAACCAATTACGCCACAATCTCAGCGCTGAATAAGTACGATACGGTTATTATTCCTGTTGGATTTTCGCAGCTAAATATTGCTTCGATTGATCCCAGCAAAACAATATCACATTATCAGGTGTGGCTTACCCCTGCAGGAAGCGAAACGCCAGCATCACGGCCAATGAGGTTTTTCCTGAAGCAGAAACCCTATTTCGGGCGGCATTTCATTTTCCAAAACAAAAAGGGTGGATTTGATACGCTTCTGTGCGCTTATCAGGCAACATTGAGGCCGATAGAAAAAGAACAGCGCCGCGCATTTGTGCCATACAATTACGCCAAGACTGATGGCGCGCTGAAGAGCGATGTGAAAGAAGCCTATGAGTCGCATACGATCAGCAGTATTTTCCTTCGCAAAGAGGAAGCTGAAGCTGCGCTCGAAATTGTGAGTAGTCCTCATGTTTATCTGGTTGGTGCTACAGGCTTTATACGGGTTGATATTGAAGGCGGTGAAATTGCAGCTACTGATGAAGCCTCTGATTTGTTTTCGGTTGAATTCTCCTACCGCTACAGCCTGCAGGCCAGCGACGCTTTCATTGTTCCGAATGGCAACTACAGTAATGATTATTCAAACGACTTCGATATATGACACGCGACGAATTACTTGATCTGATTATTCTGAACATAGACGATAACAACAACAATGAAATCGACTATGCCAGAATGCGCGCGGTGCTGAACAACTTCATTGATGTTGTTCTTCCTGCTGCAACTGCCGCCGCCAATGGGCGCGTGCCTTATGTTGATTCCGGAGCATACACCAGCGCCGATGCGCTCAAAGTACTTTCCGGCATTGTGAATGTTCAGAAACTGAAACTCACAAACGGAATTGCGTATGCCGATTACATCTACAACTCCGGCACTTTCACCGGAACGGCGAGCCGCACCCTGGTGACGAAAAGATATGTGGATGGGCGGCGTGTTGTGGTGGGAACCATTTCGGACAATGTGAACATTGGCACTTCGTTGCGTGTGGGGCAAACGGTGACGCTGGATGGTGGCATTTCGCACACCATTGTAGAAGGAGATACATTTCTGCTGAAATCGCAGACCGATCCGGCTGAGAATGTGCCTTACACTGCTGTTTCTGCTGATGATGTTCCGACTGTTGCCGATTGGTATGTAGCTGAAGAAAATCAGGAAATTGCAATTCTAAAGGGGCCTGCTACAAAACAGGTGATGCCTGCTATTGAAGAGGGAGCTGATCCGGTGACGGCTTTGGATAATGGTGATCTGGCTTTTCAATTTTTTGCAATCAATAATTTTTAAAATATGGCAACTTCACTCAAATTTTTCACCGATGCTGCAGCTGGCAGCCAGGCCGAAGTAATTTCCAATACTGATCCGAAAACGGTGTACACGGCTAATGCTACCAAGGACCGCATGATTCGTCAGATGATTATTTCTTCTGATGACAGCAGCGACCAGACGGCCACCATACGCATCAGCGATGGATCGAGCACTGTTACGCTTGGAAAGGTGACCATACCCGATGGCGCCGGCACCAATGGTACTGATGCGGCAGTGGATGTGGTGGCTTCGCTTGCAACTGTTTTCACCGAGGTGGACAATGCCGGCAACAAACAGCTGGTTGTTCCGGCCGGTTGGTCGGTTATCGTTACGATGGGCGCCGTGACCAGCGGGAAATCATTTATGGTTGCAATACTTGGCGCTGCTGAATAATGAACGGGCTGCAACGCGGATATGACAACGGCTTATATGTTGGCCGCCACAACGGGCGCCATGGTGGGCTGTTTGCCGGTGAAAAAAGAAATTTGTTTGAGAAAACACCCGGCGAATGGGATGAGGATTTTTTGGCATTCTGGGCGAGAACCAGCGGTACGATGAGTGATGATTGGAAGTCATCGTATAATCAATTGGTGAAAGATTTGAAAGCTGCAGGTATATGGCAAAAGGCAGATGCTTTTTATGTTTTTGCGTCAGAAAATGAAAGTGATGCAAGACTCAATTTAATTAAAAATGCTCATACGTGTCAGGCATATAACTCACCTACATTTTATGCTAAATCTGGATTTAAAGGAAATGGATCATCGGCTTATCTTGACGCACAATTTTCACCCTATAATAATGGAGTTCATTACCAACTGAACGATGCTTGCCAAGCTGTATGTATTGAAACAGTTGGGTCTGGTACTTACTTCTCAAGCTGGGAGGGTGGCGCCTTTGGAGGCACTATGTTTACATTTGTTGGCGGAACTTTATATAGGTCTATTAACTCGTTTTATACATCAGATACAAAAACAGATTCTGAAGGCATTGCGGCAATGAGTAGAAACAACTCAACAGAGCAGACCGTTTATGTAGCCGGTAGTGGAACGACTGAAAGTGTTCCGACTGCATATGATTTTAATATTTATCAGTCTAGTATAAACTTTTTGCGAAGAACGGATGGGGCTTTTGTGTCTTCTGGAAAAATCTCTATGGGCTTCATTGGCGGTTCACTTACTGCGCAAAATATTTCAGATTTGAAAACAATTATTGATGATCACAAGTCCAGAATAGCAGCCCTATGAAAATGCTCTACGTCCCCACCGAGCGCGTTGAAGAATTTACCATCACTAATGGCGAAGGCAGATTCATACAACCAGTTCAATTTCAGGAAGGTTTCGCCATTTGGCCTGGCACACTTCAAAATCCGGATGATGCCTGGGCACACGCCAAACTTTCCGAACTCACTGAAAGGGAAATGACACCGCTGCCGGCACCAACGCTGGAAGAAATTTTGGGGGGCGCGCAATGATTGCCATCCAGCTCACCGATACCAACCAATATATAGATCTGCCGCCAGATATTTCACTGCGGTATGAAATGCTGTTTCCGGCATTTGATTTCGACTTCATTCAGACGCATGTGGTGTATAATTTCGACTTTCCGCATGCCGGGAATGAAAGCAAATTGAACCATTCGCATGTGATTCAGGTGAACCGCACAACCAAGCGCTACGCTGTTGCCTTCTATGCTTGCGGTGTACGGATTTTTGACGGGAATATGTACGTGCAATCGATTCTCCCGACGATGTTCTCCGCTTGTATTGTGGAAAATAATGTGCTGGTGGATTTTCCGGAAACCGACATCAGGGAAATGGATTGGGCCGATATTGATGTGAGCGCCAACGGGCTTGGTGTATATGCAGGCGCCGCAATCAGTCAGCAATGGCCCGATGTTCCTGTGAACTTTCCGCTTATAAAGGCTCCGGTTTGTTACGGCGAAAATAATGAATCGAATGCAACTTACCTGGGCTATGTGAACAACTACGACCGAGCCAACCATGTGTTTCTGCCCAATGATATGATCACCGACAGCGCACCGCCGAACAACCAGAACACGCTTATGCCGTGGCCTTACTTGTTTGAGGTGCTGCGCCAGATGGAAACGTTTTTCTCGGTGAAAATGATCGGCAACATCCTGAGCAATGCCGACTATCAGCGCATAATTATCAGCGCGCTGAAACTGGCTGATAAGGGGTGGAACAGGTATTATTGCAAAATCGGATCCACCGCGCCCCCGGGCGATGTGTACTATCTTGATCCTCCGGGTACAATCAATACCAGATGGCTCAGAATGGATGAAGAGGAAGACACTGACTCCTGCTGGAATGAGTACTACTACCTTGTGAAACAGAAAGGATATCACAATGTAAAGTGTAGTTTCGATGTAAATTGGACCACCTGGAATCCGGGTACCGACCATCTGCATTTGTTTATAATGAAATACACCGCCGGACAAACGGCTGTTGGTATAGGTTATTACATCGACAGTGCAATTGATGGCCACTCTGTGTTTAATTATGAGGTGGACCGGTATTTCAGCGATGCTGAAATCGGATCCAAAATAATATTTCACATGTACGTTGAGCGCGGAAGCACCCCATACGATATTGATTCAATCAGTGCAAACATCGAAATATCGAATACAAGCACTTCGGGATTCAATGTTTTTGTGGATACGCTGAATGTCGGCGATTTTCTGCCGGAAATGACTGTTGCCGAATTTGTGAACAGGGTGCGCCTGCTGCTTGGTGGATCTTTGTTCTACGACACAACGCGCAGAATGGTTGAACTGTCTGACTACAATTCAATTCTCGACAGCGATTCCATTGATATGACGAACTTTCTGAAAGCTGAAGAATACGAGCTGCAAATGCTTGAAGAGCCTGAAGGATATATGCTGAAATGGGAATGGGGCAACGATGAACGCGAAGATGTCAATGTGGAAAGTCTGGCAGAACAAACAGCCATTATCAGCCGGAACTCACTTCCGCAAAACGCCTTGTTTGGCAGCTATATTCAGGTGCTGTACGAAAAAAACTACCTACTCAGCTACATGAGCGCAGGCGCGCAGGCGTGGAAATTTCTGAAGGATGCTTTTGATGACAAAATTGTTGGAACCGGAAGCAAGTCTATTGAACCGAAAATGGCCCCGCTCCGTATGACTTTTGACACAAACGCTGTATTGCCATACATAAATATACCACTGCTTTCGGCTCTATTCGGAACCGGAATGGAACAAAATTCACTGCGCCTGCTTTCATTCTTCGGAGTGCAGCAGGATTCAGCGGGAGACGATTTTCCGCTTGCTTCTTCAGGCCGGTATGACATTTATGGAAATGAACTCGGAAATGTTGATCTGGATTGGAACGGAACCGCCGGACTATATGCCAAATGCTGGCAGAACTGGCTTGAATTTCTGCAGAACAATGAAACGATGACCGTTACACTGCAGATCGGAATAACAGAATTCATGCAGCTTCGCAATCTCTTCATGCCGCAGGATGGAACAAAGAAAATCCGCAAAATACGCCTGGCTAACATAGATTACATCCCGGAAAAGGTTTCGGTGATGTTTTCTGACTCAGATATATGGGAATGTGAGGCCGTTTTACGTAAAAAAGGAGGAACAACGTTATGATCAATAATAACAATTACATGCAATCTGCGGAAAAAATAAATCAGATTGCTCGCGCTTGGAAAAATGAAACAACAAGAATTTTAATTCGAAACGTTGCAACATTAGCTACTTCTGGAAGAGAATTCGATTACACAAATATTCGAACCAGAGTTTCGCATTCAACTTCAAAACTTCAATCGAATATCAGAGGCCATGAGCATAAACAATATGGCCAAATCGATAAGCTTTCTTTTTCATTTTTGAAACATGGAGTGTTTCTGCAAAAAGGTGTTGGGCGCGGTTACAGGTCTAAAAATGGTAGAGTATATAAAGTAAGTCCAAGCAGAACAACGGGCTTCAACAGAAGCCCGAAAGATTGGTTCAATTCCACACTCGACAACCGTGTGCCAATATTAGCCGACAAATTAGGAGAAGAAATGGCCAATGCAGTTGTAAAAGCAACCAATGCAAAAATAAAATAAAATGGCAAAAACCGAAACCCGCAGAATCAACATCTGGATCAATGGCAAAGAGGTTCAGAACAATATAAAGGATATAACAGCCGCCTACAAAAAACTCATCAACGAGCAGGCCCAAATGACCGTCGGGAGCAAGGAATACATGGCTCACGCGGCCAAAATAAAGCAGCTGAAAGGTTCAATTGATGAACATAAGCGTCAGATCGGAAGCATTGCAACTGCATGGCAGAAAGCAAAAGATACCATTGTTGCCACCGGCTTTGGCGTGCTGGGTGGAAACATGATCACTGCACTCACAACACGCATTGGAGGGTTTTTCAGCAACATTGTGACCGGTGCTGCCAAAATGAGCGACCAGATGGCCGACATACGTAAAACCACCGGGATGACCATGGAAGAGGTGGAAGGGCTGAGCAGTTCGCTGTCGAAGATTGACACACGCACCAGCGCAAGCGATCTGCGCCAGATGGCCATTGTGGCTGGTCAGCTTGGTATTGCAAAGGATGATGTACTTGGTTTTGTGGACGCTGTTGATAAAACAGCCGTTGCCCTGGGCGATGAGTTTACCGGTGGCGCTGATGAAGTTGCCGCCACCGTTGGGAAGCTGCGCAATGTGTTCTCTGATATGCAGAGCGACAACGTGGGGCAGGATATCATGCACATTTCGAATGCGCTCAATGAATTGGGTGCTGCCGGTTTTGCTACAGGTCCAGTTGTGGCCGATTTTGCAAACCGCATCGGTGGCGTTGGCATTACGCTTGGTCTTACGTCCGGTCAGGTGCTTGGCCTTTCGGCTACCCTTCAGGAATTGAACGTGAGCACTGAGCGCGGTGGTACAGCCGTTGTGAAGATTCTGCAGAAAATGACCACTGAAACAGGCAAGTTTGCTACAATTGCCGGCATGAATGTAACGGACTTTGAAAAGCTTGTAAATACTGATCTGTACGGGGCATTCACCAAAGTAATGGAAGGCAGCAAGCGCAGCGGATCGAGTGCCACAGCTTTGGCCGGCATAATAAAGGAACTTGAAATTCAGGGCGCAGGAGCATCGGAAGTATTTGCAAAATTGGGCGGCAATGTTGGGATGCTCAATGAAAAGGTTGATTTGGCCAGCAATAGCCTGATGAATACTGATTCAATTCTTGCGGAATTCACGCTGAAGAATGAAAACCTTGCAGGCCAGTGGGAGAAAGCGAAAAAGACAGTTCAGGGTTTTGTTATGGCCATTGGAAAACAGTTGGCCCCGGCTCTTGTTTCAATGGGAGCCGCATTTGTCAATTTCATTGAGTGGATTAAGCGAAATGCTAATGGTATCATAGATTTTGTAAAAATACTTGGAGTTGGAGCAGTTGCGCTTGTAAGTTACAGACTTGCAACAAAATTAGCTGCAAAAGAAGTAAAGGATTTAAGAATTATTACACTTATGAATACTGCAGTAACAAAGGCGGCTACAGCAGTAAACATAATTGCAAAGGGTGTTTATTATTTATGGGCTGCAGCGGTTGCTTTGTTGAGTGGAAATATGAAAAAAGCCACACAGGCAATGCGTATTTTCAGCGCAGTAACAAAAGCAAGTCCGATTGGAATGCTGGCAGGCGTTGTTTTTGCTGCTACAGCTGCATTTGCCGCATTTGGGAATAGCGCTAGCAGATCGGCTTCTGCTGCTAAAAAAGCCATGGAGTCAATAGCAGGCGAAAACTCACAGCTTGAAATAATGAAGCAGAAACTTATTTCTGCGTATGGCAATAAGGAAAAATTTAATGCTGCTGTAAAAGAGTGGAACGAAAACTATGGCGTCAAATACAACGCGTCGCTGAATGCCACAACTGCCAACCTGAACGACATTATAAGCGCTACAAATAAGGCCCGGGAAGCTATGCTTAAAATGGCTTATGTGAATATTCTTAAAGAAGACATGGAAAAATACATGCGCAAAAATGCTCAGATGTACCGCATGGTCCTTGCTGGACAGAATGAGCTTTCAAAAGAACAAGAGAAATACAGACAGGCTGAAAGCGATTATGTATATGCCATCAAGGAATATAATAAAGCCATCAAAGAAGGTAGAACTGACGATGCAAATACATGGAAAAAACATTCGGACGCTATGCTCGGATACATGGTTACGTTCGATAATAATATCCAAAAAATTAAAGCTCAGCTTAAAGGCCTTGATGATGCGTTTGGAGTACAAAGCACGCTTGATGGTTTTACAAAGCAAATTGCAGAGCTTGAAACACAGATGGGCGGATTGGGGACTGATGTTCCAATGGTAACAGATACCGGCGGTGATGCGGTTATTCCTGATGCGCCGCTTTCTGAAACAGGCGCTAAAAAGCAAAAGGAACTGAAGAAAAAATATCTGGATATTTACGAGCAGCTGCAGGAAAAAATTCGCGATCTCAGAGAAAAATTCCAGTTGGAAGAAATGTCGGCCGAAGACAAGGAAATTCAGGAGGTAGAAAACAAGTACGATGAATTGATTGTCGCCAATACCGAAGCCAGAGCCGAGATTTCGGCGCTTGGAAGCAAAGCCGATAAAGAAGATCTGGAAGCATATCGCAAACTGATGGATCAGCTTGTAGAACTCGAAAAACTGAAAGAGGAAGAACAAGCGGCTGTGCGCGCCAAATACGCCAAACTGAAAGCCGAAGAGCGCGACAAAGTTGAAGAACAGATCAGGGTTGCACTGCTTTCTGACAGCGAAAAAGAGCGCGAAGATGTCATAAAAAAATACCAGGATCTGATTGATCTGGCCAAAAAATACGGTTTCGATACTGTAGAACTGTACAAAAAAATGCAGGAAGAGCTTGAAAAGCTGAAGAAGAAAGAGAAAACTGACATTTTCGGCATGACAAGCGAGGATTGGGAAAAGCTGAAAAAGGACTTTGACGAGGTCGGGAAACTCATGCGCGCACTGGGCGATGTTGCTGATTCCATAAACACCATCATTACCAACGGTGAAGAAAAGCACATGCAGCAGGTTGAAAGCAACTACAACAAAGAAATGGAAAAGCTTGAAACCATGTATGCACAGAAGCACATGAGCGAATACACATACACACAGCGGAAAAAGCAACTTGAAAACCAGCTGGCCGCACAGAAGCTTTCCATTGAAATTGCACAGGCCAAGAGGAAGAAAAACATTGCCACTTTCGATGCTATTCTTGATACAGCCAGCGCCATTGCTGAAGCTTTGCCAAACATTCCACTGTCTATTCTTATGGGCGTACTCGGAGGAATTCAGATAGCAGCTATTCGCAGCGAACCGCTTCCGCAGCTGTGGACCGGTGGATATACCATGAAGGACACAAGCAACACCAGACCGGCCGGAACCGTACACGCCAACGAGTGGGTTTCTCCCGCATGGATGGTGAACAACCCGGTAACCGGCCCGATGATTTCGCAACTCGAAGCCATCAGGGCCAGTGGCAATTCACGCCGCTCTGTATCGGTTCCTCAGCAGCAGCGGAATATGGCGCAGACAGGGAGCAGCGATATAACGGCCATGAAACTCGATATGCTCATACATCAGAACGAAAAACTATTGAAATATATGAGCGACCCGAAAAACCGCCGGGCATTTATGGTTCACGACGAATTCAAGCGCTACGAAGCCGATCTGACCAACCTGCAGCAGCTGAGAAAAATTTCGTAGGTTTGTGGAAACCAAAACATTTTGTTATGAAAAACTGCCTTGCGGAAATTTTTACAGATTCTAAATAAGCCTCTATTTTTTTGATGTTCAGTTCCATGCACGTGTTATTTTTAATTAGTCTATATAAAAAGTTGTAATACTACTTGACTTCGTGTTACAATTTGTTGTAATATTGCAAGGTAAATATAACAACTTATTGTCAATATGAAAACAGAAACAGCTGAATATCAACAAAAAATAACACTTCTGGGCTATTATGAGAAGCTGCCCAAATCGGAGTTTATTTTATTCCGAAATCGCATTTGCACTGAATGTGCCGTGAGTCCGTCCACATTTTACCGCTGGCTCAGAAATCCGGCCGAAGTAGCCCCCGGCAACAGGCTGATTATTGAAAATATTGTTGGACCCGATAAACTTACCTGGTAATGGCAACAAAAGAATATTTCTGCACGCCTGATGGCGCCGTAAGTATCCGCGTTGGTGAACGCATGCGCAATTTGTGCGCCGATGACACCGATATTATAAATGAACTGCTGTATAAGGTTGAGCAGGATTACCCGAAAGCATACGCAGCTCTTGAAGCTGAATATAGCGGTAAGAAATACGCACGCTGGAGCATGTTCAGGCGATTTGTGTGCTGCAATTTCGGTGCATTCGATCACATCGAAGATGTTGATGCCGAAAACACTTTCCATTTTGAAAAAGTGTCATGCCCGCTCCGTGGCGAATGCAAGCACGAATGTGTGATCTGTATGCCCGAATTCAGCACTACCCTCAGCGTACGTGAATATGAAATACTTGCGCTGATTGTGGAAGGGCTGAACGATTTGCAGATTTCCGATCGCATGTTCCGTTCGGTTGACACCATTAAAAATCACCGGAAAAACATTCGCCGAAAGCTGAATGTTCATTCAAACACCGAATTGATTGAAACCGCACGCAAAAACAACATTGTATGAAAACCAACGCCAAAGCCCTGCTCGACAGGGGTGTAAAAAATATTTATATCAGCTACCCGATGACGCACGATGATGAAGGAAAATCGCTGCGCAAGGCTGATAAAATTCATTCAGAACTTGAAGATTTAGGATTTCAGGTAATAAACCCGGGAGCCATCTCGCGCGAGGTGCAGTTTCGCAAAATGCAGCCCGAATATCACCACTACATGGCCGCCGATCTGTACGCCCTGTGCGAACGCGCAGATGCCATTCTGCTGGTTGACGAATGGAGCGGAAGCCGCGGTTGCCGTTGCGAAGCATTTGTTGCGCACACCTGCGGTAAAATAATGCTCAACGAAAAGCTCGAAGAGCCGGACGACTACAAAAGCATGAGTTTCATTTTCGGACAGAAATAATGAGCATCATGGCACAAATAGAACAATTAGAAAAAATGGCCCAAAAGGTTATCAGAATTTCCATCCGGATGGCGCATTGTGAGGTCAGAAACGCACCTGCAGTTTATACATTTCAAAGCAAGGTGGCTGAGGCATATCTGAACAAAGCCAGGGAACTTAGAATGCAACTATTAAACACCAAAGGCAATGAATAATGGAGCACAAATCATGGAGAACCAAAGGCAAATTGCACCCGTGCAGGAGCCTTTTCGAGTACGACTGCAGCGATGCCTTATCAATGGAGCAAAACAGCGCCTACGCCTTATCGGAACAGGGTTGTCTCGCTCACGCGACGAAGCGCAGACAGCGGCACTTGCACGCAAAATTCTCGACTACGCATGGCAATGGACATACTCCGAAGAAACTGCCCGCCGGGCTGTTGAATATCATCGCGACGAGATCGAGGTGGTACTTCCGCCCACCCACTTGAAACGGTTCCAGAGCATCATTGCAATTTCTTAAAACCACAATAACAAACCACAAAAAAAGGAGAGAAAAATGAAAACAGAATTAATTTACCCAAACGGTCAGAAAGAGACCTATGAAAGAGGAAAAATAATGCCCGACAATTCAATTATAGATGGAATCAAAACCCGTGAGTTTTCGCCGGAAGAGCTCATTGCCCTCAGCCGCATATACCGCGATTCATACGAAGCGCTTAACCGCGGATCGTTCTTTCAGAAAGCACCTGATCTGTTGCTCGAAGCAGTTACATACGTAAACTCACTCGCCGTAAAAACCAAAAATTCGCGCGGCGAAAACGATAAACTCTACATCGATCTGGACCGCACCGGCAAAAACATGCTGCACGCATACCGCTACATGCTCGATGTAGCCATCACATTTCAGGACAACAAATCGCTGCGCGGACAAATAGCCTACATGCAGGAGCGCATCAACCGGCTCGAAGCGCGCCTGGTCATTTTCGAAGTATTGGAAACAGCCATGAACGAAGGAAATCTCGAAGAAACCGTAAAACTCATCAAAGCAAAGCAGGAGGCCGGACTATGAGCGAAGAAATAAACGATCCGTTTGCCGGCATCAGCGGCGAAGAAGTGCAGCTCGATCAGTTTCAGCAGGACATTACCACTATGATGGTTGATGCGGGTACAGATCCGGCCGAGCGCGGAAAAGCAATGATTCGCATTATGTCAAAAATCGCCTCATTGAAAAACGATTTTGCAGCTACCGAATATATAAACTATCTGTCGAAAGAATTCAAATTCAAGAAAACAGATCTGCGGAAAAACTACGATGCAGAAGTAAAGCGCCGCAAACTGAAAGATGCCGAAGAAGTTATTGCAGACTTCGATTTGCCAGCCGATGTTGATTTTGAAAAAGCTTCAAAATTCGGATACTACGAATATAAAAACTGCTACTGGTTTCTGGGAGACAAAGGAAAATTCGACGGATCGAACTTCGTGATGCGCCCCGTGCTGCATGTGTACAGCAAGCTGAACAATAAGCGAATTGTTGAACTCGAAAATTGCTACGGCATTAAAAAAATGGTTGCGCTCGACAGCAAAGAATTTGTTTCGCCGGAACTGTTGCAAAATAAAATAATCGGAGAGGGAAATTTCATCTGGAAAGCAGCAAAACCGTATTATTTGAAATTGCTCAGCGACATTACAAACGACTTTCCCATATGCAACGAAATCCGCACACTCGGCTGGCAGCGAGAGGGATTCTACGCTTATTCAAATGGCATTTTCAGCAACGACGAGTTCAAACCGGTGAACGATATCGGAACCGTTGAACACGACAAAGTGAATTATTTCCTTCCGGCATTCAGCTGCCTGAACATCAATGCCCGCGACGATGACGATGAATACGAAAACGACCGGTCATACATGTATAAAAAGCCCGGACTTACATTCAACGAATGGTGTAAGCTGCTGGCGCTTGTTTACCCCGGCAAATCAGACATTGCTATCGGATATGTGATTGCTGCCACATTTCGCGACATCATTTTTGAGCGAGACAAATCGTTTCCGTTGCTTTTTTTGTTTGGAGAAAAGCAATCCGGAAAATCAAAATTCGCGTGGTCGCTCAGCGATGTGTTCAATGCTGCATTGAAGCCTTACAACCTTAACAGCGGAACGCCCGTTGCTTTTTATCGCCGGCTTGCCCGCGTGAAAAACGGCCTTGCATGGTACGATGAATACACCAACGACATTGACGAAAAACGCTTTCAGGCGCTGAAAGCATCATTCGACGGAACCGGCCACGAAAAAGGGATGGCCACAAAAGACAATCGCAGCGAAGTAACCAAAGTGAACAGCGCCGCCATGATCTCCGGCCAGTACATGCCCACCCGCGACGATAATTCTTTGCTCACCCGCTCCATTCTGCTCAATTTTTTGAAGCGAATTTTCACAGCCGAAGACATGACCAACTACACCAGGCTGAAAGAATTCGAGAGCAACGGCCTTACCGGTCTGGTGTGTGACATTCTGCATTATCGCGAGCTTATTGAAAAGAAATACAACGAAACTTTCGATGACCTGTTTCAGGAAAACCGCGATGCACTTTCAACACAGCGCATTCCTTTCGATGAACGCGTGCTCCGCAATTTCACTGTGATTCACACCGTAGTGAAACTGTTTGTTGAAAATGCAAAAGACATTGAAACCGGAATCGATTACCGCAGTTTTTCGCGCAATCTTTTGTCGATGGTATCTGAGCAAAGCCAGCAGATTGCATCAGGCGAAGCCCTTGCAACATTCTGGAACATGATTGAATATCTGGCCGACCAGAACATGATTCACCACGACCGCGATTTCATGATCAACAGCCGCTCATCCATCATGCTGCGCACCAAGGCAGGCAACATGGAGGAATTTTCATTCTCCAATGCAAACGGCGTTCAATTCATTAAAACCATGTTGTGGATCCGACTCACCAAGATCTATCCGCTCTACATGGAATATCACCGCAAGCAATATGGCATCAGCGGACTTGATAAGAACACGCTCAAACATTACCTCACCACCAACAGCGCCTACATGGGCTATCAGGACAGCGCGCGCATCGGCGACATAAACACCAGCGCCTACGTGTTCGACTACGCCAAACTGAAAGAAATGGGCGTAAATCTCGATCGTGGCAGCGTTGATGTGAACAGGGAGCCGGAAGCAGCTACCGAAGAGAGTAAAGAAGATCTGAGTATTAAAACTGAAAAGAAATTTTAAAACAACAGCCATGCCACTCCAACTCTACAACCGCACCGTATCGCGCCACAAAATATTCCCATCCGAGCCCACCGACTTTGCAGCATGGTATGCCGCCATCGCATGGCTGAAACAATCAGGTTTCAACTGCGGCAAACTCGACTATCCTGGCCCCACGGCCTTTGTTGCCGGCGCCTACACCCTGCCCCAGAAATGGAGCGACCTGAGCGCCGATCAGCGCGCCACCGTGGCCGGCATAATCACCAGCCGGGACCCGAAAAGATTGGAAGTGAATGTTTATTTTTTTGAATAAAACACCATGGAAAACCTTGTATTTATAGATCTTTTTGCCGGAGCCGGCGGCGTAACGAAATGTGTATGGGTAGTGTGGGAATACGAAGCACTACCCTATCAAAATAGTAAAAACTTATATACGAGAACGAATGAATGAATTAGCAGAAAAACCCACATTACCTATACACGGTGTTGGGCGCAGTATTTCTTTAAATCTTTTTGGGGAAGTTACTCAGGATAAAAAAAACCTATGTGATTACTTTATTGTACCGCCTTTTTCGATACTTAATTCAAGTTCAAAAGAATGGCAACAAAGAAAAAAATTATGGGTACATAGGATAAATGATAAGGCACAAGCAAGAAAAAATAAACTTCGCAATTATACAGAAGTTGGAGTTGAATTTATGGCAATAAAAGGCGATACTACGAGCGTATTAGACCCTGTATTATGTGAAGTATTGTTACATTGGTTTACGGAAGAAACACACCATTGTTTTGACCCATTCGCTGGTGATGCTGTTTTTGGTTTTTGTAGTGCTTTCAAGGGGCGTTTTTTTGAAGGTATTGAATTAAGACAAGAACAAGTAGAATTTAACCAAAAATTGATTGACGAATTAAACACAGGTGCTAAATACCATTGTGATGATGCTTTAAACATACTTAATTACTTTGAAAAAGAAAGTAAAGACTTTATGTTTACATGCCCACCGTATGCAGATTTAGAGGTTTATTCTGACTTAGAAAACGACCTTAGCAATATGACTTATGAACAGTTTTTTGAAACAATTGAAAAGGTTTTTTTTGACTGCTATAAAGTTTTAAAAAATGAACGGTTTGCAGCGGTTGTAATTGGCGAAGTTAGGCATAAAACAACAGGCTGTTATATTGGATTAGTGCCAAAGATTATTGATATAATGGAGCGTGCAGGGTTTTTATATTATAATGACATGATATTACAAACTCCAGTAGGTAATTTAATGATGCGAGCTGGAAGATATATGAACCAAAACAGAAAAATAGGTAAACAGCATCAAAATGTATTGATTTTTTACAAAGGAAACCCTAAAAACATTAGTAAACATTTTAATAAAATAAAAGATGGAAGCGAAAATATGGAATAAAAACGGTTGGTTAAAAGAAACCGACCCGACAGAGTTAAAAAATAACTTTAGTGAATTACTTGGATTAAGTGGATTTGATATACTTAATTTTGTAGAACACTATTTTGAACCACAAGGATATACTGCCTTATGGTTGCTTGGAGAAAGTCATTTGGCAATACATACTTTCCCCGAGGAGCAAAAAAGCTATATTGAATTATCAAGTTGCAATGAAGATTATTATATATACTTCGCTGCGAATTGCGGGTTTTAATATTGCGCCCAACGCCTACGGCTTGGCGAAGTGGGGGAATTATACCCACAAAAGCCGATTAGAATTACTAATGTTCAATAACAGATAAAAGATGATAGAAGTACGTCAGCCCCCATTTTGCCAAACCGATGTTGTGTGCAGTACGGATTTAGAAGGAGTAGTTCTTTTAGATTTATTTAGCGGTGCAGGAGGTTTTGCAAAAGGAATATCCGATGCAGGTATAAAAATTAAAAAGCATTTTTTTAGTGAAGTAAATGAAGATGCTATTGCAAACTATAAATATAATTTTAAAAATTCAGAATATGTCGGAGCAATACAAGATGTTCGAGGAATTGAAAGAGCAAACATTATTACTTTCGGAAGTCCGTGCCAAAATTTTAGCATACTTAGAGACCAATCGGGACTTGACGGAGATAAAAGCGTTCTTATCAAAGAAGCAATTAGGATTGTTAGTGAGCAAAGACCAAATATTTTTATCTGGGAAAATGTTAAAGGAGCTTTCTCCGCAAATGATAGCAAAGACTTTTGGGCAGTCATTCAAGAGTTTGCCAACATTGGGGGATATAGACTGCAATGGCAACTGTGTAATACATCTTGGTTTTTACCCCAAAACAGAGAACGAATATTCCTTGTCGGAATACTTAATGGATGCGGAAACGGAGTGTTACCTATCTATGGAGAAACAGTTAAACATCAAATCAATGATAAAGTAAAAGCTATATCTTATACAAGAGATAAAAAAGGTAAGGTTTTGAATTATACTAAAAGAGGAATTTTCAATACTATTCATACTTCAACTGGAAGCGGTGGGAATACAGACCAATATTTATACGAATATGGTTTGATAAGAAAATTATCAATTAGAGAATGTGAAAAACTGCAAGGATTTGATATGGATTGGACAAAATGGGGAATATACAATGGAGAAAAAAAGAAATTGAATTTAACTGCAAGAAGGAAATTGATGGGAAACGCTGTAACAACAAATATTGTAAAAGAAATAGCAACAAAAATTATAGAAAATGGAATTAAAATATAAAGTAAAAATTGAGATTGATAATTACTCATACGATTTTGAGGTAATTACACCAATTGAAAAAGACGAAGCAAATATAAATGATGTAATAGATGACCAAATTTTGGAAAACCTTTATAATGAAATATCTTACGCTATTCGTGCTGATATTGAAAAACGTAAAAGCTCCAATGATGCAGGTCGGTAGTATTGCACACAACGGTTCGGGTATTGCCGAAGTGGTGGAATTTGAAACACAAAAGTTGATAAACAGATGAAAGATAATAGTAGCACAATAGTTGAAAACGGCAAGGATGCCACCATTGCGGCAATACCTTGTTATGTGCCGTGCGGTTTAGAACTGAACAAGATTTACAATGAAAGCAATTTGGACACAATGAAAAGGATGCCAGACAATTTCGTTGATTTGACTGTTACTTCACCGCCTTACGATAACCTAAGAGACTACAAAGGATATAGCTTCCCATTTGAAGATATTGCTAAAGAATTGTATAGAGTAACAAAACAAGGCGGTGTAGTTGTTTGGGTTGTAGGTGATAGCGTAATAGATGGAAGTGAAAGCGGAACATCATTTAAACAAGCACTACACTTTAAAGAGATTGGTTTTAACCTGCACGATACAATGATTTACCAAAAAGATGTAATGCCATTTCCCGAACAAACACGATACAATCAATGCTTTGAATATATGTTTGTGTTAAGCAAGGGAAAACCGAAAACATTTAATGCCATAAAAGAAAAAACGCAAGGTTACAAACCAAGCAAATCATCTACTACCCGAAATGCTGATGGCGAAACAGTAGGATTGAAATATGAGCAAGGAAAAGATGAAAGAAGTTTATTTAATATTTGGAAATTTGGATGCGGATTTAATAAGACTACAAATGATTTAGTAGCTTTTGAACATCCTGCAATGTTTCCTGAAGAATTGGCAAAGAGGCATATTTATAGCTGGAGCAATGAGGGTGATTTAGTTTATGATTGCTTTGGTGGAAGTGGTACAGTTGCAAAGATGGCACATTTACAAAAACGAAATTGGATATTGTCCGAAATAAGCAGCGAATATGTCCAAATTGCTGAAAAACGAATTGCCCCTTACTTGGCACAAACTTCATTGTTTTGATGTCAGATAGCATGGCACATAACGTTTTCGGGCTTGGCGAAGTGGCTGAACCCGAAGCTAAATAGAATTACTAAACTTTAAAATTAAAAACGAATGATTGATAGAATTACTGAACAGCCATTTTGCCAAACCCGTGTTATGTGCAGGGCGGTTGATAACCTTGAACTCCTTTTGTCGCAACCTGATGAAAGTGTAGATTTGATTTACTGCGATATTCTTTATGGAACTGGTAGAAACTTTGGAGATTATCAAGATTTAAAACCGATTAGAAGCGAAATAGAAAACCACTACTTACCAAGACTTATTGAAATGAAACGAGTGCTAAAACAAAACGGCTCAATTTATTTACAAATGGATTGGAGAATTAACCATTGGATTAGATGCTTATTAGATGAAGTTTTTGGATATGAACAATTTAGAAATGAAATAATTTGGTGCTATGGAGCAGGAGATGTAAACGCAAAAAATAGATTTTGTAGGGTAAGCGACCACATTTTATTTTATGCAAAGGGAGAAAATAAATTTAACATTCAAAAAGATGAAAAAGGAGCTAAGGTAAAAGATTGGCAAAGAAGTTTTTCATTTGGAGAAAAGACTTTTAATAAAAAATGGTTTGCAGAAAATGAAGATAATTATATGTACCCAACTCAAAAACCAAAGGAACTAATAAGACGTTTTGTTTTAGCTTCCACGAATGAAGGCGACACGGTTGCAGATTATTATTTAGGTAGTGGTACAACCGCAGTAGTTTGTAAAGAACTAAACCGAAATTTTATAGGTTGCGACATCAATCCAAAGGCTATTGAAATCACAAATGCTCGTTTAGATGCAGTTTCGTAGCCTTGCACATAACGTATGGGGCTATATGCAGTGCGGCATAACCTACAAAAGATGATACGAAGCACAACAGTAATAATTTTAAAATATTTTTAGCGTGGGAAATTTTGAATTAAATAAATGTTACAACGAAAGTAATTTGGTTACAATGGCAAGGATGCCTGATTGTTTTATTGATTTAACAGTTACTTCACCGCCTTACGATAACCTAAGAGATTACAAAGGATATAGTTTCCCTTTTGAAGAAATTGCCAAAGAACTTTACAGAGTAACGAAAGAAGGCGGTGTGCTTGTTTGGGTTGTTGGAGATGCAACTGTAAACGGAAGTGAAAGCGGAACCAGTTTTAAACAGGCGTTGTATTTTATGCAATGTGGGTTTAATTTGCACGATACAATGATTTATGAGAAAAATGGGTTTAGTAATCCGAGTGATACAAGATACCATCAGGTTTTTGAATATATGTTTATTTTCTCAAAAGGCAAATTAAAAACATTTAATCCTATTAAGGACCGCAAAAACTTATGGGAAAGTTGGGGTAAAAATACAAGTAGGCAGAAAAACGGTGAATTAGTGGAGCATAAAGAAAGGAAAAGTTATTTAGGTGAAATGGGAATGAGATATAATATTTGGAAATACAAAGTAGGTGGAAGCGGAATGAGCACAAAAGATAAAATTGCACATAAACACCCTGCAATATTTCCAGAATTGCTTGCATACGACCATATAATAAGCTGGAGTAATGAAGGTGATTTGGTTTATGATTGCTTTATGGGAAGCGGAACAACTGCCAAAGCAGCAATTTCAGCAAATAGAAAATGGATTGGAAGCGAAATAAGTGAGGAATATTGTAAGATAATAGAAGAAAGACTTATTCCATTACGAAATAATCTTTTTACTTAATGGCTTTGAAAAAGCCAAAGTGCGGTGGGAAAAATATTTTAAAATTATGGTCAAATTAGCACAAACTACGATACGAAGCACGGAACTAAGCATTGCATATAGCCCGTGTTACCGTGTCGTTTTAATGCACGGTAACACAAAGCTCGGTGCCGTTACTATGGCACTGAGCGACTGTTAAGAAGTCGTTGCCGGTGTTCCCGGCAATGGCGCACAAAAAACAACCCGCACCCGGCGGATCCGGGGAATAAAAAACTACAAACCCATGACAGAAGAAAAATTGATGAGAGCAGAAACAATCCTTGGTGAAATAAAATCAAGAGAAAATTCCATGATTATTATGTCACAAATGGACTGTGGATATGGTCCTGCTTATTTTGTGAAGTTAAATATGACTACGCCTGAATACGAAGTTGATATGAACTTCATTCGTGAGCTTGTCCCCAAAATGATCAAGTACCAACAACAGAGAATTGAAGATTTTAAAACCGAATTTGAAAACCTTTAAAACCAAACTTATATGAAAACAGAAAATTCAAGCAGCTCAGGATTGAGCATTATCGGACTCTTAGGAGTTGCATTCATCATTTTAAAACTTTGCGGCGTAATAAATTGGTCGTGGTGGTGGGTGACAGTTCCATTCTGGGGAGGATTGGCTATTGTTATTCTCATTCTGGTTTTTGTAGCAATTATTAATATAAGACGAAAATGAAGCCAATCGCCACCGCCCTGCTCCTGAACTGGAAGCGCCCCGAAAACATTGTGAAAACCATTGCCAGCATACGCGCGCAGACTGCAGCCATCGAAATATGGCTGTGGAACAACAACCCCGATGACAAAACCGCCTACGATGTGGACATGCAAATAAACAGCCCGCGCAATTTCTTTTGCTGGCCCCGCTGGCTCATGGGATCGCTCACCGAAAGCGAATTCATCTTCACCCTGGATGATGATCTGATGTTTGCCGATGAATTGGTTATCAACGATTGCATTGATTTTATGCGCAGCGACCAATTTACTACACTAATAGGATATACCGGAGTGACATTTCAGGATAAAAACAAAAATTATTTCGGGGGAAAGCATGTAGAAGCATGTGATAATTACAACACATTAGTTGATGTTGTAAAAGGTCGTTTTATGTTCCTTAGCACATCGGCTTTGCACAGAATAAGCATCGAAAACGAACCCACCTGCGAAGATATTAAAGTCAGCGCAGCAATTGGTCAAGGCATATTACCGGCAATTCTTACTAATCGCCTGATCAATCTATCCGAAGGAGACGAAGCGCTGTTCGCTCAGCCATGGCAGCGGGAGCGCAGGCAAAAAGCTGTCGAAAAATACTTTAGGTAAGTCCGAAGTAAATGCACACTCATGGAAAGTCCACAGAAATGCGGGCTTTTTTTATGGAATTTAAATAAATGTACGTTATATGTATGCTTAAAATATAATGCTATGAATCACGATGAGTTAAATCCTATGTACACCGGCGAAAGCCCTCTTGAAGAACTCCTGTCTGTAACCGACAGTATTTTTGATCTGTTCACATTGCAGCCAGCCACCGCTGACTGGCCAGCAGAAGTACAAGGAATTGCAGAACATCTGCACCGAGTTTACAAATATCAGAAGCAACGCATAGAAACGGAGCTTAAAACATTCTCCCACTAAAAGCACCATTTTTTTCACATCCTGCAGAATTCATTCCGGATACTGTTGGACTCTTTTTGTCCAAAAAATAAAAAAAGTGTGTTTTATTATAGAGATTCTGATTTTTTTCATTTTTTTCTTTCCAACACTCCAACAAGCTATAAAAGTCAATAATAGATTCAAAAACCTTGTTGGAAAGTGTTGGAAGTTGTTGGAAGCTGTTGGAGTGTTGGAGATTTTCGATGTGTTTCAAAATCCAAAAGCCCGAAAAAAAAATATTTTTTTGCTGTTTTTACCTGATTATTGATAAAAGTCAACTAAATCATTGATTTTTTACAATTACAACATATTGTAATACAAAAGGGCAATATGTTGCAATTTTTTGTATTTTTGTTTTCGATGTACACCGTAACAATCAGAGTTAAGCCCTACGTAAAAAAGTTCCTCGAGAACAAATTCGGAACGCCGGTGAATTTTCCTGCCGACGGAGTGAGCCACGGCGCTCACTATTATAATATGCTGCAGCGCATGCTCAAAAAGCCATCCATCCGCTACGACAACGACCGCAGCGGAGTAAACTACGCCGAAAATCCGTACCTGGTTCCCATGCAGATTCAGATTTCAGCATATCTGTTCTATCATTATGGCTGGGAGCTTTCGCCCACCGATCAGATGGCATTCAATTCATTCGTTGAAGGAATCATCAAAGAGCTGCTGTGTTATTGCGTAGCGCTCAATTCAAACTACTGCAACAAAATTGTTTCGGGCATACGCAATTTTCGCGATCTAACCGGCCTCACCGAAGATGACTACTCGCACGATACAATCAAACAATACCTCTATCGCGCCGGTTTCAGAAAAAAATCGTTTTCCGCAATGTCACTTAAAATAAAATGCCATGATAGCAAGCATTTCGAAACCGCGCAGATCTAACATCGGCGGGCTTCAGTCGGTTCAGGTTGTACCCGTTTCGGAAATTTCCGAGATCACTCCTGTTATAAATGGAAAAACAACCTGCACCCTGGTATCGGGTAAGGCATGGCGAACACTATACACCACCCCAGGAAGCCGCAAATACGAAGACACCCCCGCATCAGCAGGCCGCAGGCAATACAGAGAAGTATTGGTATCAGGTCGCATTCCGGCCACCGACGAAACCACCCTCGAACAGCTGAAAGCTTATTCTGCGGAAGGTTTTGTTGTAAAAACCAAAGATAATAATGGTAAACAACGACTCATCGGCTCGCCTGATGAGCCAATGTTTTTCTCTTATTCGGATGGATCCGGAAGCGGCCCCGAAGAGTACAACGGCAGCGAATTTACATTCGCAAGAAGCCTGCGCGAATCGCCGCCATTCATTGATTAGCAACCATTTGCGTTTTCTTCATAGTCCTTTTTTTACCGGCTAAATGCCGGCTTTTTTGTGCAAAAATTACTGATGCACAGAATTTTCAGTGAAATAGCATACGGAATGTGGGGAATGGAACCGCGAGCCATGCAGGGTTATCTGCCGCTCGTGGTAAACTTCATTAAAGGAGTTCCCGCAAATGTAAGCGCAGACGCAGCTTTGCGTATTTTCAAAGAAACATCTTCCGTAAAATATGCCGACTCAACAGGTCATATATATAATGTATCTCAACTCGACGATTCTGTTGAAGCAGATGAACAGCCTGTTGAAGTGCCAGCCGGCTCAGTTGCCATTCTTTCATTAACCAACCCGATCACCTACAACGATGTTGAATGTGGTCCGGCCGGCATGAAAACCATGGCCAACGTAATGAAAAACATTTTCGATGATGGCAACATTGCCGCCATTGTGCTGGAAATGAATACCCCTGGCGGTGAAGGAATGGCTATGTTTCATATGATTCGCCAGATGAACGAAGCCAACAAACCAATTGTTGCTTTTGTTCGCCACATGGCTGCATCTGCAGGCGCCGGAATTGCCAGCGCTGCCAATTACATCATTGCTGAAAGCGACCTCTCGAAATTCGGATCCTTCGGAACATTTGTAACGCTGGTTGATTTTGCCGAATTCTACAGCCAGCAGGGTGTAAAGCTTGAAGACGTGTACGCATCGCGCAGCACCGAAAAGAACGAAGATTACCGCGAAGCCATTAAAGGCAATTTGAAACCACTCATTGAAAGCATTGATGTTTTCAATGAAACATTTCTGGAAACAGTTGCCACCAACCGCACCGGCAAACTCACCGATGATGGCCACTGGCACAAAGGAAAGCTGTATTACGCGCCCGAAGCGCTCGCAATTGGAATGATTGACGAGATCGGCTCATTTGAGCGCGCCATCGAAAAGGCACTTGAACTCGCAAACCAATAAAAACTGCATATCATGTCAATGTTTGGAAAAGTAGACGCAAAAGTACACGAAGCTGTTGTTCAGGAGCGCGACACCGCTCTTGCCAGCATCGAGACACTGAATGGTGAGAAAGAAACACTCACCGGCCAGGTCACCACCCTCACCACCGAGCGCGATGATGCACGCACTGAGTTGGCAACAGCTCAGAACGCACTTACTGAAGCGCAGAACACCATCGAAAGCCTGAACACTCAGGTTGCCGAGCTCACAACCAAGCTGGCCAATCGCCCAGGCGCCGCCGCCACTGAAGTTGAACCAAAAACCGAAACCATTGAAACCAGTGACGACCCGAAAGTTGTTGTTGATCCCGTGGTTGAGTTTGCACAGGAAAAAATGTAAACCAATAAATCAATTATACCATGGACCTCACAAAACCTATTGACATATCCAGTGTAAATAACACTGCGGTCAAGTACAAAAAAGAGATCAAGACGTTGGATATGCTTGCAGCAGATCGTCTGTTGAAGCATTTCAGCCTTGTATCAGGAGTTACCGATTCCATCGTGCTTTCGCACATGGTGCCCGGCGATAACAATTCGCGCGGATATGATGGAACCTTCACCGCCAACAAAAAAATCGGAACCATCACACCCAGAACGCTCACCGTTCGCCCCATTGTTTATGAAATTTCGGACGAGCCGGAACGCCTGCGCCGTACTTTCATTACAGAAGTGCGCGGAAAAGTTGAAAATCCGGAAGATTTCTACCGCTGGCTCATTGAATGGTGCATCGCAAAAGCTTCTGAAGAATTGTACAACGCCCTGATGGTCGCTGACTACAATTCCGGAACTGCCGGTGCACACATCAACAACGCATTCGATGGTCTTGGAACCATCATCAGCGATGAAATCACAGCTACCAACATTTCAGCAGCCAATGGCAACTATTACGATCCTGAAACAGCTTACACCAGTGCAAACATTGGTGATCTGCTTCTTGCGCATGTTCGTAGTCTGCCGGCTACATTCCGCGACAAAGGCGGCTTGATCATCATGTCAACCGACATGGGCGACCTGTATGATGACTGGTACAAAGCAGAACACGATGCTCCGCCGATGGTTGACACCGCCGGACAAACCGTTCTCGATGGCACCAATGGCAAATTCAAAATTTCACGCCAGCCAAACTTCTCCGACCAGCGCGTCATCATTACCCGCGACAATAACATTGTTTACGGTACCGACAAGATGAGCGATATGGCTTCTCTGAAAGCATTCAACAGCGGCAATCCTTATCTGTTCACCGCAACAATGAAATATGTGTTCGGACTTCAGATTGTGTCGCTCGACAAATCGCTCTTCTCCACCAACAAGCTGTACTCAACCTCTGGTTCAGGCAGCTAAGATCCGCAACTGACAGTGGGCTCTCCGGAGCCCTCTGTTTTGCTCAATTCAAATTGAAAAACTTTTAAAGTAAAAAATCATGAAACAGATATTTGCAATTTGCACAATTCTTTTCCTCGGCATAATGCTGGGGGCAGCCATTGCCGCGCCCACCGAACTGCCAATGCTGCCTACTGTGGCCACCGTCACAGCCGGGCTGTTCATCGCAGGATTCCAAACCAAGGTTGAAGGCGTGGCCGGATCGGCCTTTGTGAACCTCACCAAAGCTTCGCGCAACAACATGGGGGGGTTGAAAGTAAAACTCTACTTTGGTAAATACGATGATGTGGCTACATGGCCCACATTGCCCGATCAGGAAAGCCAGTCTGTTACTATTGAAACGCTGGCCACACTTACGGGAGATATCACCTTTAATACCGGAAAGTGCATGTTTGAGATGTACGGAACGCCTGGCGAAATTGAACTCAAAAATACCCTTGTAGGTGATGCTGACGCTCAATCTTTCAAACAGGAAGTATCCGTAAAACATCCCGGACTTGCCGCCAAGCTGATTGGTTTCTGCGCAGCCACCAACAACGAGAACCTCGTTCTTATTGTTGAGCGCCACAACGGAACCAAGTACATGGTAGGCTTCGAAGGAATGCCAGCCACCAAAGCTTCGGACGAAAGCGGATCCGGTAAAAAAGTTGAAGATGGCGCAGCCGCCACCATCGGCTTTGTAAGCTATGGTCCGACACCAGCACCCATTTACACCGGCAGCATCCCGCTCACGCCCGCCGGTTCAGGTAGCGGAGTATAATCATGGGTTGGAAAGATAAATATAAGGTTGTCCGGATTGTTCCAGGCTTGATCGTTACCCCATGGGGAGAGCGATTGGACCTGAGCAATCCGAACATTCCGGAAGAAAAGATTGAGCGGCTGCATAAAGAAGGGTGCTCTTTTATCCAGCCGATCGAAACTCCGGAAATAAAACCCGAAGCGAAGCTGCCGGAAGTGGCGCCGAAAAGTACCACACCTGAGCCGCCTCCGATTCCATCGAAGAAGCTGAAATACGGAAATCAAAAACAGTCGTAGCAACGCCATGCGGCGATGACTAAATACCACGGGAAGCCTGAGAAATCAGGCTTTTTTTGTGTCCTTTTTTTGGAAATTTCCACGGCCGACCTTTGGCTCGTAAATGCTACGACCAATGAGACAACACATCTTTATTCCTTATGTTCAGGCGCCCGCGCAATGGGAAGAACTGCGCTATGCCTTACGAAGTTGGGAGAAATACGCCCGCTTCGATCATCAGATTGTCATTGTAGGTGATCTGCCCGACTGGTGTCAAAATGTGATTCACATTCCGCACACACCGCACTACGACGGAAAAGAGGGCGAAATAACCCGCGATGCAATTGAAAAAATGCGCCTGTTCCTCTTCTGGGCAAAGCAGCGCAACATCAGTGCATTCATCCGCGCGTATGATGATATATTTCTGCTGCAGCCAACGGAACTTAAAGAAATCGGTATTCCGAAAGCCATGTACGACATGAGCAAAGTGATACCGAACCGCACCAATACCTGGCGCAAACAGTTGTGGAATACATATTACGCCGTGCGCCAGCACAACGCCCACGGATGGAACATGGAAAGCCACACGCCGGAAGCGTTTGGTACTGAATTCATGGCGCATGTGATGGACTTCTATCAATGCCCTCCGAATATGTATCTTACCAGCACACTGTATTACAATGCGCTGTTTGCCGATACTACGTTTCAGCCTCATATTCTGTCGAAAGCCGACAAATACAAAGCTGGCTTCTACGGCTCAAAGGATAAATACAGCTATGGACCGGATGAAAATGTGCGCGAAATCTGCGAAACGAAGATGTTTCTCAACTTCGATCCGGCCGGATTCACACCGCAGATCCGCGATTATCTGATGGCGAAATTCCCAACACCGAGCCATTATGAAAAATAAAGTCGGCATTCTGATGAATACCGCTAATATGGGCGGTGCAGAACACCTGATGCTTCAGGTGGTGCGAAAACTGAATCAAATGAATATTCCGGTGGTTGTGATTGCCGGAACGCCTGGCATTATCTTTTATCAAATGGTAGATATCGCAGAGACAATACTTTGCCCGAATCCATCTGAACAAGAACTTCAGGAAGCCCTGACCGGTTGCACCACGGTCATAAACAACAATTGGTGGGCGCTCAACCCGAAGCTGGAAAAGATTCTGCCGGGAATCGGCTGCAAATATATGGAAGCCATTCACGGGCCGTTTGTGCCGTATCTTCAGCGTGCTGCCGAATTCGATCACATAGTGCATGAATATCTCAGCTTCTCGCCGTTTGGTTCGCAGATCCTCTGTGAACGCTTCGGAGTTTCAGCGCGAAAAATACGCAACCAGCTTATTCCGGTTGAAAAGGCCGGAAGCCCGGTAACAAAAGAAAACAAGTTTTTCGCGCGCTATATGCTGCGCATTCCGCAAGATGCGGAAGTAATTGGTATGATTGCCCGCATCAGTCCTGAAAAAGGCATTCTGGATGCGCTTGACATATACGAAGCCTACCACGAAAAGAAACCAAATGCGGCCTTTGTTATTTTGGGCGGCGATCCATCTGGAAACAGCCAGTATAACCAACTTGTAGACGCACGTGTGCAGCTGCTTCGCAGCAAAGGCTGTGTAGTTTACAAAACCGGATGCCTTGATCCGACCGCTGTTGATGCACTTCGCTACGCTTTTGACATTGCCATCAACACCAGCCAAACCGAAGGAATGAATCTGGCTGTATCAGAATTGCTTTCCGCCGGAATTCCGGTATTATTCCCTGATTTTCCTGATCTGGGCATGGGAACGAATTTCGACACAGCTTACCGGGAAAACTTTGCAATACCAATCCGCCATCGGAATGAATTTGCAGGAGAGCAGCGCATGACGCCGGAGGAAAAATCAATGTATGTGAAGCGACTTTCAGAAATATGCCTGAAAACACCGGTGGATCCGCACGACAAAGAAGCTGTCGTTGCAAACATCTGCGAAGCCATGCTGGATGGTCCTTTCATCATGACATTGTGCTACAACACGCCCATTGATTGGTTCAAAGAAATGACAGCCAGCATTCTGAATCAGAATTTCAAATGCTTCCGCTGGGTAATTGTGGATGATGGCAATACCAACCCAGAACTGCTGGCACACCTGGAAGAACTGGCCGCTGATGACCGCGTGACCATTCTGCGACACGACACAAATAAAAACATTCGCGAAGCACAGAACACCGCACTGCGCCACATATACAAACACGAGCGGCGCATGATGCTGATTTTTGACAGCGACGATATTGCACGCCCCGATCTGGTAGGATCACAGTTTAGAAGCATTCTTAATAGCGGCGCAACCGTGCTGGGTGTTCAGATCAGGTTTTTCGGAAATCAAACCCGCACAACATCGCACCCTGCGAAGATCACCGCCGACATGGTGCGGAATAATGAAATATACCCGTACTGGTTCATGAACAATCCGGGCGTTGCCATCTGGCTGGGCGATATCGGTGAGCGCTATTACCCCGAAGTTGCCATTCCTGCCTCATCAGACTTCGCCATGTGGATTGATTTACTCAAGGACGGGTTCACACTCCACAACCGCCCCGATGTGCTTGTAGATTACCGCTGGATGGGGAAAAACAGTAATGACCGCCTGACGCAGGAAGAAAAAAACATGCGCATGGCTCATCTTGAATTAATCAAAAACCGATTATATGAAAACCAAAATTGAAAACTGGTTCAAAGGCAACCAGAACTATCAGCAAGGCCTTGCCCTGTTGATTGACGCCGGCTTCACAAAAGGCAAGGTGTTGAAAAACCTTCAGCGCGGCGAAAGCAAAACCAACAAAGAAAAGCTTGCATGGGAACTTTGCGAAATCGTGAAGCTTGATCGCTCCATCATTACGCAGGTTAATACCAATGTGCCCGACAATCGTGTTTCGACAGCTGCCGGGAAACGTGTTGGTGTTGCAGGAAAATCGCCCAATGAGCCAATTGAGCCGCCTATCATTACAGCCATCAAAACAAAACTGGCTGAATTCACAAAGCTGCGCGGCCAGATGCATTCCGAAATGGCTGCCCTTGGCAAAAGCAACGAATCATCCATCATTCAGAAACGCCAGGAGTTGATTGAAAAGATGGATGAGATCAATTCCGAATATGACCGGCTGTATGAAGAAAAAGAAAAGTTTTTCCGCGAAAAAATTCTGCCCGCAGCAAATGTGCTCGAAAAACCACAGCCGGCCGCTCCAAAAGGCAACGCCGAGCTGTCACCAGTGGAGCTGATGAGACGCCAGAACAGCCTGAGAAGCCAGATTTCAAAGGCAAAAGACAAGCTGAAAAAAGCTTCGAAAGCCGATAAGAAAGAGGCTCAGGAAAAGTTGGATAAACTCACTTCGGAGCTTGATGAAATTGAAAAGTTGTTGAGTAAGTGAGTTTATTCAACCTTTCCAATATTGAGCCACCAAAAACTGCGCAAGCTGCAGCCGTGTACCGGAGGGGAACTCCGGCACACCGCTGCATAGGCAAGCCGCAGGACATACTGCGCAAACACTTAACTGATCTTGCCCCGAACGAGGAAATACAATTCTGGTCGTTCGGGAGGTTTGCGCAGCACGACCTGCTGTTTTATCTGCTTCAGCAAACAGGACCGGCGCACGTGGAAGTTGCTACCTGGTCCATTTGCAACGAAGCAATGGAACGGATACTCCGGCTTGTTTCTGACGGCACAATCCGGACAATCCGCTTTATTCTTGATCCGCGTGTTAAAGTGAGAAACCCGCGGCCTTTACAAATACTGATTAAAAATTTCCCGTATGTGCTTACGCCTTGCCATGCCAAGGTTACGCTTATTCACAATGAACAGTGGAATGTATCTGTAGTCACTTCGCAGAATATGACGCGTAACCCCCGCATGGAGCGCGGCATTATCAACACTGATTCGGAAATTTTCAAATTCGATAAGGAGGTATTCGATGAAACTTTCAGAGGATGAGTTAAAACAGCTGGAGGAGTTCGGCTCGATCGCTCTTCCGCTGTCCGACGTTGCAGTTATCCTTCAGGTAAACCCTGAGGAACTTCACGCGGCATGCTCAGAGCCAACGAGCCTGGAATATCAGCGGTATCAGGCCGGATTTCTGCGCCTGAAAGCTGAATTACGGAAATCGATTAAAGATTCAGCCATTCAGGGCAGCAACCCCGCCCAAACTTTAATGATTCGATTCATTGATGAAATCGACAACCTAAAAGACATTTACTGATGAAACGACCAAAAGACGCGGCCATGCTGGACCGCATTCAGAAATGGGCTTCGGATCCGGAGAAGTATTCAAAGCTTCACCCCGAGGACTCAAAGATATTTGAGCGTTGGTGCACCGCCGATGATCTTATGCGCCGATACCCGTCGCGAAAGTATTGCGTTTCGATGATGGTAGCCAAATACGGCTGCGATCAGGCCACGGCCTACCGCGATATTGCCAACGCGCAGGTTTTCTTCGGCACCGTGAACGTTTACAACAAAGAATACATCAAAGGATGGCTGATTGAAGACATTTTAAAACTGATTCAAACTGCCAAGGAAAAGGGCGATACCAAAGCCCGCAGCGCCGCTCATGCCAACCTGATAAAGGTAATGGGATTTGACCGCGAAGACAAGAGCGTGATCCGGCCGGAAGATCTGGAACCGCATAAATACTACGCCGTTCTGGTCAATGGCAAGGACGCCATCAAAATCGACCTGGAAAAATTGGATGAAATACCAATGGAGATCCGCTCCAAAGTGGTGGCCAGCATCGATGATATGATTACCGAAGACACCGCATACCAACTCATTTCAAGCGCAATGTATGAACAAAATATTCAGTCTCAACAAGAGTCAGATCAGATCGATACTTCTGAATCCGAAGGATGAGGTAGATGTCGAAGGTCGTGGATCCGGTAAATCGAACAAAGCCGGATGGAAAGTGCATCGCTGTTATAAGCAGATGCCACGCGGCACTTCGTTGAACATTGCCAGCACCTATGCGCAGATCCTTACCCGCACATGGCCGGCCACACGTTCATTCCTGACTGAGCGCATGGGTTTGATCCGTGATGTACATTTCAAAGTGCAGGAGCGCCCGCCAAAGCATTGGCCGCAACCTATGGAAGGGCCTGAGAGCTACGAAAATGCGATTGTGTTCAACACCGGCCACGTGATGATGCTTGCTTCGCAGGACAGAAAGGGAAGCTCCCGCGGCCCTTCTGTAAACTACATTCTGGCTGATGAAGCTCTGACACTGAACAAAGAGCAATTCGATGATGAAGTTGTACCAACCAATAGGGGCAATGACAACATCTTCGGGCATTTGCGCTGGAATCATGGATATCATTTTGCCAGTTCCATGCCCATAGGACCTGAAAGCAAATGGCTGCTCACCGCTGCCGAATACTACAAAAAAGAACGCAATATTGATATTATAACAATCTGGAAGCAGATTGTAAATATTCAGCTGGAAATTATCGAAGAAACCAACCCGAAGCGCTTCATGGAGCTGTGGAATAACATGGCTTATCTGAAGCAACGCATCATGCCTTTTGTCAGCAAAGATGGGATGCTGTTCAATATCGGGAATGCCTTTGATAATATTGAGAATGTAGGGCTGCGCTATTTTAAGGACTCCTTAAAGAAAATGACTTATCAGCGCTGGCTGATAGAGATCATGAATCAGATCAACGATAAGGTGGAAGACTGCTTCTATATGCTTACTGATAAGCATCTGTACACCGCCTATGATTATACAGGGCTTACCATCGAGAGCGATGTAGGCGACATGCGCGACTGTATATACGATGGCGACTGTATGAAGGATCAGCCGCTGTTCATCCAGCCAGACTGGGGCGCACGTGTGAGTGTGCTCACTGTGCAGCAGGATGATCCGACTGAGCACAAGGTGAACTACATTAATGAATTCTATACACTACCTGAGCCAGGCAAGATCATGGTAGATGATATAGCACAGCAGTTCTGCGCCTACTATCGCAAGATGCGCAACAGAGATGTGCTCATTGGTAGGGATAGATATGGAGATATCAAGCAGGCCAACAACAGCAAGTCATACAACGAATCGTTTGCTGATATACTATCCATGCATGGCTTTCGTGTTGAGTTCATACAGCACAGAGGTGGCGAGCCACCCATGCATGAGAAGTATATGTTGATTAACAAGATGCTGTCTGGTCGCTATGCAGCGCTACCAAAGATCGGTATCAATAAGGACCGTTGCCCCAACCTGATTGCATCCATGGGCAACGCCCGTGTTATCGAAAAGGATAATAAGTACGCCAAGGACAAAGCAAGCGAGCGCGACAAGAGCGGTGTACCACCGCAGCAGGCAACTCACTTGTCCGACTCCTTTGACAAAATGCTGTGGATCCGGTTCGGAGATCTCCTCACCAAGGACCCGGGCGCATTCGTTGACATGCGCCTATAAGGACTTCTGATATAAGGACGGGTGTCTGCTGTGCAGACCTCACATAAGGACGGCTCTCGTGGCCGTCCTTTGTTGTGTTTATGCGCCTTGCCACCCCCCCACCCCCTGATTCATATATGTATGTTTTTTCTTTGGTAATTGTCAAAATCCGTAGGCGGCGGCAGTCGGTTAGGGTTCTTTCAGAGTTTGGAGAAACAACAGCAACGCCCGCAATTTATTGAGCTTCAATAAATTGCGTTAAAATATCTGCGAATTTAACATTAATAGAAGCCTGTTTTGTTATTTAGAATTGAAATAAATTAGAAATATTTTGAAAATAATTACAAAAATATTTGCATAATAGAAAAATATGTTGTATCTTTACATCATCAAACAACAATAAAACACACAATTATGGAATACACAACAAAACAAATCGAAAACGCAAAAAGAAACTACAACGCAATGTTGAAAATTCAAACACTTGCTGATTATGATGTTGAAAATATTGGAAGAAACACAGCAGAACAAAGAATGAATTACCATAACAGAATAGTAAGTGAAATTCTTGCTGGTAATAAAGAATTAGAAAAAGAATGGAAATTATTCTTTTTAAAAGAAGAAGTAAAAGCAGACCAAAAAGCAGCCGAAAGCAAAGCAAAATTAAACGCCAATAAAGAAGCATCAGCCGACATTTTAGCACCAATTAAAGAGATGAAAAAAATTGGCGAATTTGGAAAATGGTTAAATACCGCTGGAAATATATTTCGCAAAGAACATTTTTCAAAAAAATATACTCAAGAATCAGTTAACGCATTTTTACAAACATTATAAAAACTAAGACAATGGAAGCAAT